>Ga0265797_10006787_pt1 | contig 16000 bp, 19 predicted proteins | sample P2T30metagenome_FD_192433 | JGI IMG/M metagenome (GOLD analysis project Ga0265797, IMG submission 192433) | Plant litter microbial communities from East Loma Ridge, Irvine, California - P2 T30 | ecosystem: Environmental > Terrestrial > Plant litter > Unclassified | place: USA: California... | reverse complement strand
GGGATGCCATGAGAATGAGATAACGCTGAGTGAAAGACATGCAAGATAGCGATGCGCGAACGAACAGCGCCCTTCCACTAGTTTCCAACATGTCACAAGACGTGATCGAAGGGCGCCGTTGGAAGGCAGCACAGCACAAGTTTTGTGGCTCACGGGATGCGGTCCGCTCGGAACCCGAGAACCGCGTTGTCTTGTTTCCGAAATTTAAACAGGATACGAATATAGAAAGCAGCATATATCTGTACCAGAACGCGAAGTCGAACCTCACAGGACCTCAAATCGCACGCGAATAGTGCCCACGCTTACCTTTCTCCCCGTGCAAGCCCTCACGACACACCTTGGAACGACTCTAGACTACCCAGCATGTCGTCGATCTCCCACTACGCATCCCTCCGCTACATCTCCACCCTCTTCAGCGCCATATTCCTCGCATTTGGGTTAACTTACATGCTCTCCCCACGCACCGGCTACTCTTTCTTCGGCTTCACGAGTAGTCCGACCACATCAACTGAATGGGCCATGATGGAGCGCGTCATGGTTCTCTACGGTGCTAAAGACGTGTTTGTATCCGTGGCTATCTTTGCGACGACATGGTATGGAACGAGACGCAGTGCGGGGTTGGTGCTGGTTACGGCGGGTGCTTGCGCGGGCGTTGATGGGTATGTGGTTGGGAAGGAAGCCGGGATGGGAGAATGGAATCATTGGGGATATGGGAGTGCGATGGTGGTGCTTGGGTGTGTTATGATGGGCGTGGTGGGCTGAGCGGCCCTCGGGATGGAAGCGTGGATGGAAGGCGTGGACGGAGTTGTGGTGGCATCTCGCTACACGATGTTAAATTTCGACTAGGCTTTGGAGATAGCGTGTGGAAACTTTAGAGCACTCTATTGTCCTCACGACGATGATATTGATGTAATCGGTGATGTCAGTGCCATGATGAATGTGGACCATGTTGTCTTGCACGTGCCGTCGCGTTTTAGCTAGCGCGAATGGCGCGTCATAGCGACTTGCATCCCGCGTTACCTGACCCGAACACTTACAACATCCGCAATGACGGACATATGGAGCGGAGACATCCTGCTACCCAATGGCAATGTTATTAGAGGTACATATCATCGTTTAACGAGAATGAGCACTCGCTGATCCCCCGCAGACGTCGGCCTCGCGTCGGAAGATGTCGCGTCTTCTCCAGCCCTCCCCGCGACGGCTCTGCGCTTCCTCACCACGGTCGATACAGCCAAGATACCACTATACCTTGCCGCCGGCCCCAGTCTAGACGTATGGACGACAGAAGAAGCTACTCAGACTTGGTTTGAGGCCGTCCTGCTGAGTAAGCCTACGTTGGCACACGCGCCCAACAGTGCCACGAAGCGATGGTGGGACCTGGCGCGATCACAATCGCCGATCGGCTTTCTTGTACAAGTCCAAAGGGTTGAGGAAGAAGGGCGAAAACCCAGAGTAACTGAAATCCTCTTCTATGGCACCGTCGCCGCTCCTAGCACAGCTGGGCTACCCACACCACCGTCCTCGTCTCCGTACATCGACAATGCGCACGCCGAGATACTTCCTGAGCTTCGAGTTCACGCACTGCCACTTTCGTCTGATCTTCTAAATGCCACCAGCATCGACCTGCCCATGGACGCCGAGCCTCAGTTCCTTCCGCCGCAGCACGATTTCCACAACCCCCCAACATCACCAAAGCGAACGAGAGACATATTCGAAGAAGCGACCATAGCCAACAAGAAGGCGCGAGGAAGGGGTGGAAGAGCAGTCTCGGCAGCAGCAGCCCGCGTGAGCGAGTCTCAGCAGGCATACACCCACCGAAAGTCGTCGCTCTCTATCGATCTGAAAGCGTCGTCTTTCTCCGACTCCAGACCAACGTCTGCTTCCGACCATCTAGCCCGCCCTTCCTCGCGCCCACTCTCCCGATCACCGAGCATAACCTCCGATGCAAGACCTCTCAGCCGAAAGGGTCAACCCGACGCGCATGCCAGGCGGTCGAACCTGTCGCAGGTCGCTACGGTACCCATACAGCCCGAAGAGCCAACGACCGAATCGCGAAACAAGGACGCACTGGTCAAGGTGGTCATGGCAGCAATGCGCATGCATGGCTTGCAGCAGCGGAAACAGAACAGGTCTCGCCGCGCCTCCATGGCTGGTGCCGAAGAGAGTCAGCAGCGCAGTGAAGAAGCAGCCGCTGAGGAGGCCGCGAAAGACGATGAGTACAAGCTGATATACCACCAAACCTTCAAGGGTGCACAGCTGGCACTGGTAAGACGCGTGAACCTGCATCCGAGACCTTAGCTAACCAAGTTGCAGAGAAAGCACATGTCCGAGAAACCGCTACACGCCACGCCCGACCGAATGCGGGACATCGTCGAAAAGCTCCTTGCCCTCTTTCTCTCCGACCCGCTTGCCGAACCTCCGCCCCCCGAGATACCCGCGGACCCAGTTGCCACGCCTGGTAGTAGACCTAGATTTGTGATCCCTGGGTCCACACATGGCCATGCCAGTCCATTCGACTTGCCTAGTACACAACGACGGCCTGGCATGATGAGATCTGTTACCGATAGCCATGTCTACACGGGATCGCCAGTGAGCAAGAAGAGGGGCACCACGGGCGAGACGTTGACCGTGCCTACGTGAGGGTTGTGCCAGTTGCGAATACTGGATACGAACGAACGAACGACCCCGTTACTGCCGCCATTGATGATGTGTTCTCGCAGGTACTGAATACGAACTGCGGACGCGTCATTCGGAATATGCACTTGATCTATTCTTGCATGTTTCCATTCTTGGCACCCGCCGCCACGCTTGTCACCATCAGTAAGCATTGTGGAACGATCATCAACCCTCCAGAAAAGGTAATTGTTAGTGTAGTGCCGTAACGCCGTAGCCGTCGTACAGCGATGATTTACGTGCCCTTGCAGCGTAGCCTTGCGCATACGAGTGGCATAGTGAAGCACGGAAATGAATCTCGCACCGGACCAGTTGCCTCAGACACCTCGACACAGCGTGGCTATGCAACGTCGCATCGGGTACATCATCATGAACGCTACATAAGCTACAGTGACGCAGCAGCGGCACCCGTATACGATGAGCAGAGCTATAAAGCCTCCTCGTCGCCTGGTGCCAGAGGAAACCAACACCAACAAGACCAACAAACTTCGCATACATCCATCCCAATCAGCCTGACCAGATACCCAACATGCTCTCCAAGATCACCGCACTCGTCCTCGCCACCAGCGCATCCGCAGCAACCCTTTCCCGAAGCGCAGACTGGACCTGGGACGTCACCGACTTCAGCAGCGTCTGCACCGCATCAGCATGCCGCTACTCGTTCAACGTGTCCGCACCCGCCGGTCCCTCTGGCCAACCAGCCTTCGATGCGGAATTCTGCTCTGGCACCAGTCTCCAGGGCGGCTACAAGTCTTGCGGCGTGGTCGGCATTGATGTACCGGGCGATGTGCAGACGCAAGAGTTCAACCGCGGGAGTGATGTCGGCGCGACTGTTAGTGTGCAGTACACGTTTACGCTGTGAGTTAATCCTTTTGATGGAAGGCTGGGGGAGGGGGGTTGAGGGTTAGTGAGAGCTGACATGTGGTAGGGGCGAGGTCAGGTACACGTATACGGGTAACGAGACTGTTAAGCATACTGGATTGGGTCCGACTGTGGATTTTAGCATTGTTCCTACGGAGGTGACTGCTGTTGCTTAAGCCGGTTGCGAAGTCGCGACGCAAGGAATGAGAAGAGGAGTAGCATGGAAGCAGCACGGCGGCGTGGCAAACGGACTACTTGAGTAAAGATACTGTGTGTATGCGTATGCTACGTATCTACTTCCCATGATCTATCCTGCGAATCATGACACTGGGACCAACCTCGCCGATTCACCTACATCAGCCCGCCCTCTTACTTTCATCTTTCTATCCCTTTGACTGGGACAACTCTAGTCCTACTCTTCTCGCTCTGCCTCCATCACTGCTGCGTCCTCATGCACATTGACGTTACATGTTCCGCCTGGCGCTACATGAATATGCATGCTTCCACCCTGCGTTACATAGATGTTAGTTCTAGTTCCATAGATATGACACGTGTCTATGTTGTTGATGTCTTTGTTTTCCGCCTTCTTTCTGTCTTCGTCGTCTGCCTCTTGCTTCTCTTCTTCATGTTCGTCTTTTCCATCGTCTTTGTCGTTGTTTCCGTCGTTGTCGGTGTTGTTGTTGCTGTCGTTGACGTCGTTATCCCCTACATCCCCCAACCCCCCGGCATCATCACCACCCCTCTCACCATCCCTTCCCGCCATCCATTCACTAACCATGCTCTGTCCCACACCCTCTCTTAGCTCAACAGAATCATCTCCATCATCTTCCTGGGCTGGCGCATCAATGTACGCTCGGATACAAAACGTCACCGCACACAATGCCGCCGCCGTGCAGACCGCTGATATGTTCGCTACTAACCAAGATGGAAATAAGCCCAGAACTACCAGGTCGGCGAATGCAATGGTACAGTAGAGTTTGATGGTCATGGACTTGACTTCTGCAGCGTGGCGGGTTGCGGGTGTGTTGTTGGGGGTGTTTTGGTCGGGCATGGCTTGAATGGTGGAGGTTTGGGTTGGTTTGGTCGTGGGTTTGGGGTGGGTGGGTAGGTTGGTGATGGAGCGATTCGGGATGGCTGGCGAGTTAATGGTTCTGAGTTGTTGGGAATGGAGGGTGGTGCGGAAGGTGAAGTATGGCGTGGACTGATGTTTGCTGTAGGGCAATGGTTGGCAATGTTGCTTTGTTGCTTGTGCGGAGAAAGATCTGGTAGTTCCGTTTTCCTATTGCGCTGCGCGATATTGCATGTGGAAGTAAGAATTTGCTACAATTTCCTCCTCGCTGCAGTCCACGCGGTATTCTTAGATACAATTTGGCCTTTTCCATCTCTATCAACGTGTACCAACTTTTGTCCCAATTACATGACCCTCCGTCAGCCTCCACGTCTGTGACAATATGCCCGACTATGCCTCGGTACTCCGCCGTGATGTACTGAAGTGGTGATAACACGAAGTTAGTGTATGTGTCAATTGTAGTTCGTACGGACCTCACTTACCCGTATGGCAGAGAAAGAAGCTAGCGACCCATTCCTAAATGATATCCCAGGGGACTTAATGCCACTAGCCTCTCTTTACTTTGAATTTCAGTCACAGTCACGGTAACAGTGGTGTGAACCGTAGTCGCATAACGCGTCTCGGAAGTCGTTACCCTTGTCGACATCTCCGTGTCTACCTTCACTCCGTCGGCTTCATATCCTAGGGCATGGATGAGTAGAAGGCATGCGACCCGACCAAGCGCCTTCATTGTCTCAACTATTTCGTGGGGCATTTCGTGCAGTATCGCGGAGATGAACAGGACCGATGCCAGGACCACTGCCATCATAAGACTCTTGATATCATCCACCATGCGACTCCGAGTATTGTGTTTCGGACCCACGATTCGAAGTATATCGTATCCTTGTTCCTTCTGTCGTTTGCGGCACTAGCCACGTAGTTGAACGTGCAATTCGAGATCTGCATGGGGAATTTGCCAGGGGAGGGCATAAGCTTGAGGGCGGAGGTTGCGGATGCGGTTATCGATGTGAAGGAGGAGGAAGAGGCGAGAAGGGCGAACAGTACGAATATGGTGAGCTGGACGAGGAAAAGCTTCCTTGCCGACGGAAGTCTAACGTTCATGGCACGAAAGGTAATGTCAGGGCGGAAAGTAGCGTTGGGATCGTCTCCCATCGTGAATGACAAGATGCGGTGTGCGAAGAAGCGCGGGTGGGGTGACCTTAGGTCAATGATGATGATGATGGAAGCGGGATGTAACGGTAGAATGATGATATGGTGAAGCTACTAGATCCCACAAAGAACGAACGAGATCAAATATAGCGTGTGTATACAGTAAACAGAGACGCGAGTTCGTAGGGCGGGTGCCGTTGCTAGGGAAGAGGAAGATGTCTTACATTTACCAGGCCGCCGGTATCGCACGCATGTCTCTAGATGAGTGGTTAGGTTCCAAATATAATGCTCAGATGAAATGATGTGTGCCGAATGTCTGAGGTGATATGCGTTGTGATAACTTGAATGCATGTAGCTGTGAAAGGCTAGCGTGCTACGTGCCTCCTTACTCAGGTACAGAGGGCACTTTGGGCTTGAATCGACGCAGCAGTAGTATTGATCCGTGCACATGGTAAATGGAAGTCTATACTAAGTTCTCCAGTTATTCCGGGAGATGTCGTATCTTCTCTACGTGAGATGCAAGCGCTCCTGCTAGCTGGGTCGGCGGATGCAGCGACATGGCCGAGCGATAGTACGAAGGAAACCTTTCTGGGGGTCCGTAGCGGTTCAATCATGGCAATAAATAAATGGTATGAGCTCTGTGTGTGTAGCTACGCGGAATGATGCTGAGCCAGGCCGGCTTTTGGCGGTGTCGGGGGGACCACGGGGGCGGAAAGATGGTGGATGGCTACGCGAACGCCGGCACTGCTGACTAATCATGTCCCACACACGCCGCTCGACGCGTCGCGTCTTCTGCATCTCACTCATCGCGTCTTTAGCGACAGCACACGCGCTTTCGACGACATCGCCTTATGACTAGCCCGGCATCAGTAGCAGCTCAGGATCTATCACTCTTGAGTCATATGCGACACGTCGTGTTATCAGCCTCGTCCGTCGCGCAGTTGGCGATGAATGAGATCTCCATGCGGCTTCCTCAATTACATTCATCACGGACTCGCGATCAAGGGAGATTTGGTCAACAAGTTTTATATCTACTCAGTGTCTACCTAGATGTACGTCAACCTGAGTTACCGCGTATAAGGGAAGAGATAACGCACACCGAAAGTAAACAATCCAGACGCCTACATGATATTGCCTCAGCGTGTCGTCGGGTATTATTCTGTATACTAATGTAGCCTGCAACGCGCCTGCTCTATCTTCCCTTCTCGAGGCCTTCCAGCGAATATGGCACAACAACATCCAATCACCCAACTGAGCGCGCAACTTAGTACTCGACATACCACGCGCGATGCAGCTTTACATTATCCAACCGGCCCTGCACCGCTCCGCAAGCAACAGTCTTATCACCCTTTTTAGGATCGGCTGCGAAGTCCAGTTCTAGACCACCTCCGCACTTGAGAAAGCCAGGTCCGTCAGCGCTGGATTCGAAGTAACAATCCTCCTCACCATCGATCTTGAGAGGCCACTTCTTGCCCGCCGTCACGTAAGGTGGGCCGTCGATATTGGCGTCGTTCTGATGCATGCTCTTCTCGAACTTTTCTTCGCCATCGACAGCGTTCTTGAAGCGGTCATCATCAACACAAAGTTTGACTGGCACACCTTGCGGGCCTTGGTAGACCCTCCACCACCTGCTAGCGCCGTAGCTGGCCAGCAAGATCTGGATCGAATGTGTAGCCTTCGGCTTCGATGGAGTCGGAGCTGGAGCAGGTTTAGGTGGGTAATCGATCTCGAGCTTCTCCTTTACCTTCGCCATGATTGCTTTGGCCATCTCACGGTAGCCGCTCTCGGTGGGGTGGAAAGGTCGAAGAGTCAAACCGGGGTAGTTCTGCTGATACGGGCCGATCACGTCGAGCCACTGCAGATTGTCTGGATCTTCTGCGACCGCTACGTCATTACCGGATTGGAGTGCAGCAGTCAAGTTGAACTCGATCTCGCGAGGGTCGTCGGTGAATCTACCGGTCTCGAGCCAGTGCTCGAACTCGGCTTGCGTTGGCTTGCGTCCCTCCTCTGCGTTACCATCGCCGTCGTCTATACCTTCCACCATCTCGCCCTGCCAACTGAAGATACCGCTAGGAGACATGTTCCAAAGATATACATTGTCGCCAAAGTATTGGTCATAGAGCGTGTGACCAGGTTGGCAAAAAGGGTGACCTTGAAGATGCTGGTCGGTATCGACAAAGGTCGCCCGCTCCGGATGGAAGCTGCCCTTGACTCCGTCTTCGATGGCCTTGTTCAAATAGCGGATAAGCGCATTGATGCGATTCCTCAAAGCAAGACTAAGCCTCGGACGATCGCTAGACCGCAGACCGAAGCTTACATTGCTACACCAGTCGCCCTCGCCACCCTCGTCGAAGAAGAACTGGAAGTAGCCAACCACAAAGAGCCGGAACTTGGGATTCTTCTTCACCTTGGGATGATCGAAGACTTGATTGACGATCCACCGCGCGTCTTGGAAAAGCTGGTCGCGTCCTGTACCAAGAATGTACTGCTTCGTCGCCTCGAATTCCTTGAAACACTGGCCGTTTTGATCGGGGTACTCGGGACCGTAATCTGCTCCTTGTGGCGCGAAGATACATGCGTATGCGACACGAGCGAAGTTCGCATTGTTGCCGCCGGCCTGCAACACGATCATGTCGACGTTGTCAGGGACGACGTTCAACTGGATATGGCCCAGATGCGGCTCGGCGTCGATCTGTCGCCAGCGAGTGCCTGAGCAGGACTGGAAATGGAACTCTTGTTCGCGGCCTTCGGGGATCCAGGAGTTATCGCGGCTCATCTGCGGGGCGTACGCGTGGTTGATGCGGAGGCAGTGGTCCATGTTTCCGTCGTAGTCGGTGGTTCCGAAGAAGCCGTATGAGACTCCGCTCTATTCCACGTTCAGCGAATGTCTGCTACAATGCGAACGAGCGTTTAGGTACTTACTGCCCATGAGTCGCCGAGACCAGACCAAACGTACTTGGTGGAAGCCATGTTGACTTCCGCCTCGGCTACCACTGTTGTGTTCTCATAGAGACCTGGAGCCGGGCCATCAAGAGGTGCTGCATATGGCGTCCTAGCCATGAAGGCTGTCAACAGAAGAAGGATTAGCCACTGCATTGTCGCGAGGATTCAGGGTCTAATCGGATGGTTGTCCACGGGTCTTGATCTATATCTAATGGCTCAGTCTAACACTAACAAGTACTCTCAAGTGCAATCAGCACTTGGAGTAGTGCGGGGAGAGGAACTCCCTAGTAGCAAAAGTGTGGGTCAAGCTAACTGCGTTAGTGGAGTGAAAGAGTCCAGGCGACGACACCATCACTGTGCTTTGCCGCATGGATCTAGACTATGCCTCGGACAAAGAACCAATGCTAGGAAGGTCGACATAACACTAGATCCTTGACGATCGTCCACGCGTGACCATGAGGACGACAATACAATTACTCAACTACATCGGGTGGACAAGAAAAGCTCGAAGAGTGCAAAACACATCATCCACCCTTCATTAATCCCATCATGACCAGACGTAGCCCCACGCAAAAGACGAAAGATGTAAGAAAAGCGGGTCTCACTGGATCTCCTTCCCTACCGCTTCCCCGACCTGATCGAAAGGGCCAAAAGGATGCTGCTTACGCTTGAAACCAATCTTCACGCGACCGACACGCTGCATCTTGTCTTCGAACTGAGTCCCCATCCGTAACACAGTCTCTCTGTACATCGTCGCGGTAGTCCAATCGTAAGAACAGCCGATGATGCGCTTCATACCGCCTTCAGAGCCAGCCATGAGGAAGCACACGGGTGGACGCTCGGCGAGAAAGAGCGTTGCAGTCATGTTGCCGGTGTCGACGAGAGTAAACACGCGTTGCTCCCCTGGGCCAGCAGTCTTCGCTCGTTGTACGAGAGCTGCGACAGCAGGATCGGAAGTCGGATCGACGGGAACGCACTCGCCGTGGACATTGCGATGATGTCTTGACAACGGGCTTGCAGCAGCCTAGTAGCACGACAATGAATTAGCCTGATATCGCAAACAGGATGAGGGTATACATACGGTCCACTTCATGCGCCCAAGCCTGCCACCAAAGATCTGGCTCTCGATCGTGTCCAGGTCCATGTACCCTTCGAAGCCAAAGAACCAGCATTGCTGTTCCCAGAACTTGCCAAGGAAGAGAAGGCGTAGAAGCCATGGAGATAGACCCATGACCACCAGTGAGTAGAGTAGCAGGACGATGCCGATAGTATTTGTAATTCCGGGAATAGCGACGAGTACGCATGCAGCGATGAAAATGACACCGCTGAGACGCAGCATGCCCTTCGCGAGGAAACGCTTCCAGGAGTCACGCCGAGTGTGGGCGACGGGTGTGAAAGACTTCCATCGAACATTCGCAGCACGACAACCATCAAGGATGATGCTGTCGTCTTCCCCGACACCGGCGATGCCGACATCTTGTGGCAGTATGTCCCAGAGCTTGGCGTTGTATGCATCGTCCATGGAATGCCAAGGCTGGTCTGGATGTTTGGGCAACATGCAGATCAGGCGCTCGAGAAGCTGATCGCTGCCGTTCGCAAGAGAGAGTCTACGACATGTTAGCAATGTGACGAGTGACTGCAAGCGAGTCGCGACATACCGAGCGAACGCTTGGAAAGCAGAGTCCGTGCGATCGATTTGTGGCCTGACACGGAGCAAGCCCATCAATGCGTAGCTGTGATCACCGGGGAGATGCTCGGTGGTGTCGCGGTTGTGCAAGCATTCGAGAGCAAGCGTGACTAGCTCGAGCTGGCTGAGAATCAAGTTTCCTTCGTAATGGTCGATGAGCTGCGGGGATTAGCTGTCATGTAAATGTCGGTGGCGGAGGCCATCTTACCTGTCGCGCGATGTGCGCATCGTTCTGCCAGACTCGGGCAGCGAACTGGTTCTTGGGCACCTGTAACGGCTGCGACAAATCGCTGTCACGTACATAGACGCAAATGTCTTTACCAGCAGGCGCTAAGAGGACTTCAGGAAAGGTCCATACGCGGTAGCCCCATTGCTGAAGCATGAGATCAGGTGTGTTGATCTCATAGCGATTGTTCGCTGGAGGGCACACAGCAATTGCAAGAGATTGCGCGCCTCGGATGACGTCGCATATGCGGTAGACCTCCAAGACTTGTTAGCGAAGCTACGACTATATTGACCGGGTTATGTGCTTACATCTTCCTCAAGCTGATTGTCGGGCATACAAGAACATCCCAGCCAATACGCAATAACGCCGGCGTTGCGCGCCGCGACGTCAGCCATTTGATGTAGAACACCAAGATCCTCGGGAGTGTTGAACTGCTCAGCTGTATATGCGATGAAAACGTACGAGAGATCGTGAGCATCATGTTGAACCAGCCTGCAGATGTCAGAGATGAACTAGAGGTACGGCATTGTTGACCTACCAATCGTCGACTTTGGTGATGACGGCCGGCCTTCCTACCTCTCGCAAGAAGCAGAGATATCGAGGACGCAGCACACGTTCGGCGACAGGATTAGCTTGGCTCGAAGCATGACCTTGGGGCCTATGCATCTCGATCGCATTCTTGGCGACCTTGGGATATCCGAAGTACTGGTATGGCAGGCCATCATAGCTTCCACCGTTGCGAGACGCAATCTCAGCAGGGCTTGGACTGGAGATCTAGATCATTGTGAGCTAAGGTACCAAGCTGCGGATGGATCGAACTCACAAAGATTGTGATGAAGCAGGATGCGACGAACCACTTGAGACAAAGCATCGGAAGGTCTTCGCTAGGGATGTTACCGCCGTGGCGCGAGAAGTCGATGTGATTGAACGGCCAATTTGCCAATCGCATATAGATAGGCGCGACGTTGCGGACGAAAGTTCGCCGGTAGGTAGATCCTGTATTGTTCTCGTAGATATCATCGACAGCTTGTACGACAAGCTTGGAGACCTTGCCGTCCCAGGATGAGATGTAACGGTCGTCGTAGTCGCCAGTCCATTCGCGGTCAAAGATGTCTCGATGTCGGTGCTGACCGAGCTTCTGGTACGCAAGACCGGGCTTGCGATAGAAGTTCGGGCGCTCCCACTTCATTGTAGTCCACGGGGAGAAGATATGTGCGTATCCCTTGGGTGCGATCAATCCGTTGCGCTGGATTGCGTTAGCAGATCCCAGTACCTGGGGTTCCAGCCAACATACCTCTATCACTGACTGTCCTAGATGCCTCTGGTTGGCTTCATGGTCGTCTTGGAAGGCAGGGGGATGTCCATATGGTGCAACTTCGCGGACGGATGCTTGGGCGTCATTGACGACCATCTTCGCCATCACGCAAGTAATGCTAGGCAAAACAAGCACACAGTCGATTTATAAAGCTTGACTGCTGGTTGGAATGTTGAGGCGGCGGTTGTTGATACTGTTGATAGGGCTGATGATAATATCCAGCTGGTGCCTGTGCATCTATAAGAAAGGCATGGAGAACGGAGAAGCGGAACGTACTTGAGACGCGAGCGTGGGCTGAGGGTGTGGAACAGGTTGGTGCTGCACGACAACTGCAGGCTTTAGAGTAGTGTTGTTTGGGTCGTAACCACCTCCGTGATGCGATTGCGTCTGATGAATGCGGTCAGGCGCGTATCATAAATCATCGGGACAGGAGCAAAGACGTACCGGATAAGATTGCTGATACGAAGGTACTTGTACAAAGGTGCCACTGCCAGGATCGAAGCCACCTCCGTGTCTACCAGAGAGATTTGGAGGGTAAGCCTTAAGATGGTTAGCGGGTGATCGACGTGGAGGCCGGAGAGTCTTTGTACCATTCAACATCGACTTGCGAAACTGAGCAGCGGTAGTCTTGAACGTACAATTTGGAGACCTTGAGGCCGGCGATTGTGTCTAGTCTTATTAGATTCGGATCCGTTAATAGCATATGGTCAGGTGGCAGGAGGGTAAAGCGCCTGCCTGGACGCGCGCATTTCTGAAGTCGTTGCTTTTGTCTCTAACCTGGACTTCAGCTGAGCTTTTACCTTTCTTGGATTGGCCATATTCTCGCATTCGGACCCTCTAACTTCCACTTCACGATATCGTGGCGTTTGTGGTGGACCCTGAATGCAGGAGACATATCCAGAACGGGTCGAGGCCCTATCGATGCGGCCTTCAGTACTACACGGTGGTGACCGTCCATGTGGACATCAGTCGTCGGACTGGGTGGTGTCCATGTCTTGGCTTTGTTGGCACGGTGGGCAAACTCGGGGACTTTGCATATTCGCCTACCCTAGTGATCTGGTACGGCTTGAAGCATTGTTAATGCGTACGGTACGCGGGGCTTGCCGCCTCGTAGACGAGCGCCATACAAACGGCGAATAACATGGAGCCCTTCGTTGAAGTCAGAATCTTAGGAAGGTACGTACCCTAAACATCCACGACGAACGTTCGCGAAACGTTGTTGTATTTTCCAAAGCCATGCGTGCGTTTGGTAGGTGTAGCAGCAACATCCACCAGGCGCAGAAAGCTGTGTGATGTATCGTCCTTGGTGCACTCGAATACCAACGGATCTTGCTGTCAAACCAAACTTGACAGGTACCGCTTTTCGCATTCTCGCGTACAGTACCGTTTCGAGGGGCTCGGCTGTTTACCAGCTGCCATCTTGGCATCCTCAGCCTTGCGCCACCAATAGCGTAGCGCTGACGGCCTCTGCCGATAGGCTCGCTCGGATACTCCATTCAGCTCTCGAAATTGCGTTTACCCTTTCCGACCAAAGCTGAAAAACGCCAAGTGCAGAACCGCTGGCCCGTGGCCGCATGCTTCCATGTATCACACCACGAGAGCGATGCTAGGCAGAATCTCGCTTGACAGGGTGCGCGGCTACTGTTTCGTCGGAACCTGTGGCGCTGGCTCTGCCCGCATGATTGACGAGGGCTGATAAACGAGCAGTGCAATCGGACAGACGCCCCGGTGTTACTGCTATCAGTGAAAAACTCGTGCAACGTAGGTAAGTGCTGGAGTATTGAGAACTCTTTGCAAGTCATAGTATTCGTACTATTACTGTCGCACTTGACCGCAATGAAACCAAGCAAGAAGACGACTTTGTGTAGGCGACTGAATGCTGATCGCCAACCCTTTGACGAGTTCCGGAGGAGAGCTGTGGCAGCTGCGGCGAAGCAACCAGACGCCGCTGGCATAACACTAGACCTTTGCGAATGGTTTGATGACGCTGATGAAGGAATTGAGAAACTTGGCCTGAAATCCGTACCAGATCTCGATTCAGCGAGTAAAGTGATGGTTCGCGTGATGTGAGTACCTCCGTCAGAGGCATCCGAGATACTGATCATCATAGAATTGCGCCTCGCGACACACCAACCCCGGGAGCAGATGCGTTGGTGGAGCTCTTCGATTCATGCAGTATTCCAAGCGCCTTCGTGGACGAGAGCCTGCGAGACGTTTCTCAATCTTTTGCAGTGCGCGAAGACGCCGATGGCACGACGTGGATCTGGTTCCACCTCTTGTGTAAAACGTTGGCAGTGATCGATAACAAGATTGCGCCGGACCCAGGCTTCGCGGAGGGTGAGAGCAAACAAGCTGAAATTCGACGGTCGGCGCAAGCTCAAAGCCAGGCAAACTTCTCCTGGATCAAAACAGGCATCGTGTTAAAGATCCGGAAGCAATCAGACAACCCGCCTCCGCCTGTACGAACGTCGAGTTCTGACAGCGATAAGACGTTGTCTCCCACCCCGACCAAAGCAGCGGTAGAGCTGATATGTTTCGGCGCACCTAGCACCTTACGGGACCGACTTCGGGCACTGACGAAGACAACATCGTGCGAAGCATTGCTAGAAGATCCGCATATGCTGCTCGAGCTCGTATTCGAGGAGATGTACAAGCTCCTGGACTGGACAGCCTGGGCTGTGTCGGATACGTTCGGGCCTTTGGAGACAGTGCGTGCGCTCCTCGTTCGATGAAGTTTCATGCTAATGTACTGTCAGCAAACCTTGGGGATAGCAAGTAGGGTTGGGAAAGCGACAGAGGAACTGCCGAAGGACCTCTTCACTGGGCTCCACAACCTGGCCAAGCATGCCATATACCTCCACGAGAACTGTGAAGCAGCATTAGCCACACTAAACGATCTGTATGCCCACCATACAACACTGATGGGCAATGAACCGAGCACCGACCCGAGCACCTTACGGAGACAAACCCGAGAGGCACTCAAATATCGACAGACCCTATTTGAATCAACGCAGCGACGGCTGGCAAGTCTCAATGCGCGGATCTCGAACATCATCGGCTTGTCGTTCAACATCGTCACCCAGGGCGATAGCAAGTTGATGCAGTCGGAAAACCAGAGTATGAAGACGATCGCGGTCATGACGCTATGGTTCATGCCGCTAGGCACGGTGGCATCCATCTTTGGTAGCCAGTTCATGAAGCTGCAAGATGAGTGGCCGCATCACATCACCGTATCGCAGGACTTTTGGCTAATGTGGGGTAAGTGTAGCACCACAGTCAGATGGTAGATTGGCGCTAATCTCCCGTCTCAGTCATCGCGGTTCCTTTGACCCTCGCGGTGCTGTTGAGTAAGTGCAATCCGGATCCGAGGCCGCTGAAGACGTGCGCTGACCCAACCGGCAGTTTGGCGGGTGTGGTACATGGACGCAAGGCACAGATTGATAGACGGAGTGGAAAAAAAGCAGGGTGAGCATGGCTATATGGGATGGAAGACGTTACCACAGACGTTGCGTAGAGGAAGGGCGATAAAGAGCGTGCCTGATGTGTGAGCTCCTGGGTGCAAGGTCGATGACGTCATCATGTCGCAGCGACCTCGGCAGCTGCCGGCCCTTCTATCTCGGGCTGCCCTGCCGTCACTCCAGACCTTTTCAGCGCGTACATCCAAATTGTTAGCATCGCTAGATTCGAATGACGCTCCTCCAAATTCTGGCCAAGCTATCGGACCAAGAGCTGGCCTAGACAAATGCCGACCCACGCATTTTATACTGAGGAGCGGAACCATACGGATTACAGAATCACGGTCACAAATGAACACTAAGTCGAATTGGTCGTGTCAGCGATGAAAGACGCGAACGCATTTGGTAGAAGTCGAGATGCCAAACGCATCAAGGAGAGAGCATATATCCGCCATGACTTCTGCCTCGCATTATCCCCATCACAACCCCCCTACATCATCCCATGATCCACCCCCAACCCCAACCCCACCATCGCCTCCCCATCCCTCTGCGCAATATCCACCGCCCCACTAACCTCAATAAAGTCCTCCAACTCCTCACTCGTAGTCTTCAGTTTCTC
>Ga0265797_10006786_pt1 | contig 16001 bp, 13 predicted proteins | sample P2T30metagenome_FD_192433 | JGI IMG/M metagenome (GOLD analysis project Ga0265797, IMG submission 192433) | Plant litter microbial communities from East Loma Ridge, Irvine, California - P2 T30 | ecosystem: Environmental > Terrestrial > Plant litter > Unclassified | place: USA: California... | reverse complement strand
CAACCTCGAGATACTGCGACCACAGCCCTTCTTCGATCAGGGTCACCTTCACCTCTTCGGCGCGGGGCGACCCTGCTTCGATATTGGACAGCGTGCCGCCGATCAGCGCTCCGATGCGCGCGCGCAGCGCGTCTGCGCGCGACGGATCGCCCGAGGTCCGCTCGTCGATCACGCGCTCCACCATACTTCGTGCGAAAGTCACGCCGCATGCCTTCAGCGCTTGGAAGTCACACGGCGCCAACAGGAAATCCCGCCCGGCGCCGGCGTGCATCGACCCCGAGTCGAGTACCAGATCCTCCGGTCGGCCGATTGCTTCGCCCGTCAGGCGATCGAACAGTGCGGCAGGATCTTGGTCGAGCAGGTCGGCGACCGAGGCGAACGAATGCGTGACGTCGAGGACGATTCCGTCCCGCACAATGACGACACACGGCCCCCGATCCGCGCGCCACACCCGGCCGACAAGCTTAGCCCCTTCAAATTCCGGTAGCATCTGCATAATCCTTTTCATCATTATATAGTATCACTACGCGATAACGAGCGGAACCGTCAACACCAGCGGGGCTCGACCTGATCGCCGTTTCCACCAGTAATATCGAGGCGTTGAGCGGATTACAGGCATTGCTGGCGGCGGCGCTGGCAAAACGCAGGTTGCGCGGCGCGTGGTTGATATGTAGTATTGCTATAGATTTACAATGCTCTCGAACTGGAAGGAAGGTCGGCTATGCCTGACTGGCATCCCTCGTCGCTGGTTTCTAAATGGACGAAGCAGATGTTCATCGATGGCGCTTGGCGCGCCGGCAGCGGCCCGACGATCGACGTTGAAAATCCTGCGACCGGCGCGACAATCGGGCAGGTCGCCGACGCCACCCTAGAGGAGGTCAATGATGCGGTGACGGCGGCGCGGCGCGCGTTTCCCGCCTGGGCGTCCGCAGTGCCGCGCACGCGAGCCGATGCGCTTCACCGCCTCGGCGATCTCATCGCCGCCGACGCGGACGCGATGGCCGCCATCATGACGGCGGAACAGGGCAAGCCGCGTAACGAGGCGAAAGGGGAGATAGAAAAGCTCGCGGAGGCGTGTCACTTCTATGCGGAGGAGGCTACCCGCGTTCACGGTGAAATCGTGCCTAACGACCGGCCCGGATTCCAGAGCCTGGTAGTCCGCGAGCCCATCGGGGTGGTCGCGGCGATTACGCCGTGGAACTATCCGGCCGAGCTGGTTGGCTGGAAGTTGTGCGCGAGCCTCGCGGCGGGCTGCACGATCGTGATCAAGCCGGCCGAATTGACCCCCTTCACCGCCCTAGCGATCGCCGCCAAGGTCGCGGAGGCGGGCATTCCGGCGGGGGTGGTCAACGTCGTGACCGGCCTGGGGCGGTCAGTGGGACAGGCGCTGGTCGAGCATCCGCAGGTCGACAAGATCGCATTTACCGGCTCCAGCGCGGTCGGCCTGCACATTCAGCGGAGCTGCCCGAGCGTCAAGCGCATGACGCTTGAGCTCGGGGGCAACTGCCCAATGATCGTGACCGAAAGCGCGGACATCGCGGCGGCGGTCGCGGGCGCGACCCGGCGCAGTTTCCGCAACATGGGCCAGATCTGCATCGCGATCAATCGGATCTACGTCGCCGAAGCGGTCTACGCGGACTTCGTCACGCGGCTGGGCGCAGCGGCCGACGCTCTGACGATCGGCGACGGTATGGAACGGCCGGACGCCGATGTCGGCGCGATGGCGTCGGCGGAACCGCTGTCGAAGACCAAGGCGCATTTGCACGATGCGCTAGAGCGTAACGCCCGGCTCGTCGCCGGGGGCGCGGCGCCCGAGGGGGCGCAGTTCGCCAACGGGCATTTCTTTCGACCCACCGTGCTCGCGGATTGCACCCATGCGATGCGGGTGATGACCGAGGAGACCTTCGGGCCGCTGGTCGGCGTTGCGTCGTTCGCCACGCTGGACGAGGCGATCACGCTGGCAAACGAAACGTCCTACGGCCTCTCGGCCTATGCCTATGCCCGCGACCTGACCGAGATCCACCGGCTGTCGGCTGAGCTAAATTGCGGCAACGTGGCGATCAACACCGTCGATGCCGGCATCATGAACGCCCCGTATGGGGGCCGCAAGCAGAGCGGCATTGGCTATGAACATGGCCGTGAGGGGTTGCTCGAATATTTCAATTTAAAGCATGTCCGGCTGTTCCACGGCGTCGGGGCGTAACGTGACGTCCGCGCTGCTCGGCATCGATATCGGCACCTCTGCGTGCAAGGCCCTGCTGCTCGATCTGCAGGGACGCGTCCTCGCATCCGCCGACGCGAGCTATCCGCTTGCCACCCCCCGCCCCGGCTGGACCGAGCAGGATCCGGCCTTGTGGATCGAAGGCGCGCGCGCCGCAGTCGCGCGGGTGCTCGAACGCGCTGGCTTGGTCGAAATCCTGTGCATCGGCCTGTCAGGTCAGATGCATGGCCTCACGCCGCTTGATGCGGCGCATCGAGTGCTGCGTCCCGCAATCCTGTGGAACGATCAACGCTCCCACGCGGAGAGCGAGGCGATCGTCGTCGCCGCCGGTGGCGAGGAGGCCTTGCTGGCGCGGACCAATAACCGCATGCTGGTCGGCTATACCGGCGGCAAGATCCTCTGGATGCAGCGCCACGAACCGGATCTCTACGCCCAGATGGCGGTCGCGCTCAATCCGAAGGACTATCTGCGCCTGGTACTGACGGGAGAGGTCGCGAGCGAGGTGTCGGACGCATCCGGCACTGGCTTCTTCGACACGCGCGAGCGTGTATGGGCGACGGACGTGATCGAAGCCAGTGGGATAGATCCCGCGCTCCTGCCCCGGGCGCCCGAGTCGCAGGAGATTAGCGGACGGGTTTCACGCAGTGGCGCCGCGCTGTTCGGCCTGCCGGAGGGCGTTCCGGTCGCAGGCGGGGGCGGCGACAGCGTGGTCCAGACGTTTGGATCCGGCGTTATTGCGCCCGGCGAACTGCAGACAACGATCGGCACCGGCGGCATTCTTGCCGCCGCGATCGACAGCCCGCGTGACAATCCCGGCGGACGGCTCCAGATGTTCTGCAACGTGCTGCCGCATCGCTGGCACTGCATGGGCGTGTCACTCAACGCCGGCGGTGCGATGGTATGGCTGCACGAGGCGTTCTATGCCGCAGCGGCCGATGCCGCACCCGATTTTGCTGCTATCGTGGCGGAGGCGGCCACAAGTCCCGCCGGGGCGCGCGGGCTCTTGTTCTTGCCTTACCTTAACGGCGAACGGTGTCCCTATCCCGACCCAACAGCGCGTGGCGCGTTCATTGGGCTGACCGGCCGGCACCGCCGCAGCGACATGGCCCGCGCAGTAATGGAAGGGGTGACGCATGCGCTCGGGACTATGCATGCGGTGATGCGCCCGCTTGGTATTGACGGCACCGTCATCAAAGCCTCGGGCGGCGGGGCACGATCCGAGCTGTGGAGGCAGATCCAGGCGGACCTGTTCGGCTGCGAGGTTATCACCACCGAGGGTGCTGCGGAGGGCGCAGCGTTCGGCGCGGCGCTGGTCGCCGGGCTGGCCGTCGGGATCTGGGCGGACGCCGTCGCCGCCACGGCGCATTGCCGTCCGCTGACGCGCAACACGCCCCAAGTAAAGGGCGCCGCCACCCAGCACCGCGCCCATGTGATCTACAAGACGCTCTACCCTGCCCTTCAGGACAGCTTCGCGCAACTCGCCGAGCTCGAAGTCGCCAACATTGCCAATCAGGGAGAGGTACATTGATGACTAACTATTCGGCCTTCATTTTCGACCTCGACGGAACCTTAATCGACAGTGCGCCCGACATCACCGCCGCGATCAATGCCGGGTTTGCGGTCAATGGCTGGCCCCAGCTCGACCCCGCTTATGTCGAGGGGTTTATCGGCAACGGTCCGCTGCGCCTGATCCGAGACATACTCGACGACCATGGCTTGCGTGCCGACGAGGCCTTGATCCAGCGCGCGCATCAAACCTATATCGAAGCCTATATGGCGGATCCGGCATCGCGGACCCGCATCTTCCCGCACGTGCGAGAAGATCTGCGGGCGCTGCAAGCGGCTGGCAAACGGCTTGGTATCTGTACGAACAAGACACATACCATCACGTTGCGGGTTCTTGAAACACTCGAGCTCGATACGTTCTTCGATGCGGTGCTAGGCGCGGATGTCGTCCCCGCGTGCAAACCCGACCCTGGCCATCTGTTGGCGGTCAGCGAGAAAATGAAGCTCGCCCCAAACAGCTGGGCCTATGTCGGCGACACCAATGTCGACCGGCTGACGGCAGAAGGGGCAGAGGTGCCCTTCTTCGTCGTTCCGTGGGGTGGAGGCGAAAGTGTTGCGGTTGCGCAATCGCAGCGCCTAAGTCGGCTTGCCGATCTCCTACCCGCCGATCCCAGCGTCGGATCGCGAAGGTAGCCCGTAGCATGGAGCCCATCGATGACCATCAGCTTGCTGCAGCGTATCCTAGACGAATTGCCGGACATGGGATCTGCGGAGCGCAAGGTCGCGGACGTGGTACGGACGGCCCCTTCCGAGGTCATCCACATGAGCATGGCGCGTCTGTCCGAAGCGTGCGGGACGAGCGACCCGACGATTATGCGCTTCTGCCGACGACTGGGCTTCGAAGGGTATCAAGACTTCAAACTGTATCTGGCACAAAGCCTCGTGCCGTCCGCGCCCTTCGACTACGAACAGATCACTTCAGACGACAGTGTCGACAATGTCGTCCGCAAGACGTGTCGCAACTCGCTCAACGCGATTCAGCGTCTCCTCGAGGATCTAGATCCGGCACAGATCGCTCGCGCGGCAGAAACGATGCATACCGCGACATGGATCGGCATCTACGCCACCGGCATCTCCGAAGTGACCGCGCTCGACGCCGAGCACAAGTTCCAACGCTTGGGTCTGCGTTGTCAGGCGCTGCTAGGACCCAAAACGCAGCGGATCCACGCCGAAACCGCGCGCCCCGGCGAAGTGTCACTGATCTTTTCGCAATCGGGGCACACGCGGCAGACTGTGGAGATTGCAAAGACGGTATCTGCAAGAGGGGCCAGCGTGGTGTCAGTGGCGGCCGCAGACAGCCCCTTGGCGGTCGTATCGGACGTCACCGTGGGCGTACAGCCTTACGATCACACCGAAGTGATGACGCCGCTTGCGTCCCGGCTCAACCATCACCTCGTCATCAACATGCTCGTCACCGCAATCGCGATGAAGAACGGCAGCGAATTTCCCGACCAGTTGCCGGCGCTCGACTCCTGGCAAACCGAGAAGGTCTGAAGCGCCCCGCCCATCTCAATACTCAACGCATAGTCGGCCGCCCCGATGCGCCCGCGCTCTGTACCGCCTTAGACACGAATCGCCCGCGCGTGCGCGCTGGCCAGCAGGAGTGCCATTTATGAGCCGCCAAAACGACGCGAAAAAAGTTGCCGGACAACGCGTGATCGAAGAGTTCATCCGCGACGGCATGACGTTGGGCCTCGGTTCGGGCACCACTTCACATCTTTTTGTGCGCGAATTGGGGAAGCACGTCGCCAAGGGGTTACAGCTTGTCTGCACCGCGACATCGCGGTCGACAATTGACGTAGCGCATGAGGTCGGAATTGTGATCACCGACCCAAACGATATTGACGAGATCGACCTTACGATCGACGGCCCGGACGAAATCGATCGCCAGTTCAATATGATTAAGGGCGGCGGTGCTTGTCTATTGTGGGAAAAGATCATTGCCCACGCGTCAAAAAAGATGATCTGCATCTGCGACGAGTCCAAGATCGTCGACACACTTGGCGCGTTTCCACTACCGATTGAAGTGGTTCAGTTCGGATGGAAGCAGACTAAACGGCTCATTGAACAAACGTTCACGGTGTATGACATTTCCTCTGCCAGCATCGCGCGGAGGGAGGCCGCTGGCGCGCCGGTGATCACCGATAGCGGGAATTTCATCCTCGACTGCGCATGTGCGGTCGTTCCCGATCCGACGGGACTGGAAATTGCGCTCAATCAAATTCCGGGCGTTGTCGAGAACGGCCTGTTTACGCGTGAGGCCATTGGTATGGTCGTCGGCTGCTTTGATGGGACATCACGCGTTGTTATGAGGTAGTTTTACTCCGCTTTGTTATGGCTAGCTAGGTGACAGCATACGTTCGACGTACCAGACCGAAGCATATTAACGTAAGTTCATGTGTTTTTTTGCATTTCGGATAGCGCGATAACCCGTGAAATTTCTTGACTGCGCCGATCACGAATAGTAAAACTACGTTAATAACAAAATGGAGAGGCTCGTGGACGAACCCATCTCATATGGGCGGCGAACTTTACTTGCCGGTGGCTTAGGGCTCGGCATGGTGTCGCTAGCGGGATGCGCCGGCGTAGATAAAGATCGGCGATTCATTCCCTTCTCTAATAAGAGCTTAGACTACTACTTCTTCGTGATCGAAGAAGAAGCGGTGAGACGAGCGGTGGCCGATCAACATGGCGAGTTTCGCGCGACTAACGCGAATTCCGAAAACACAAGTCAGCTTGAACAGTGGCAGAGCTTGATGCTCGTCGAACCCGCCGCGATAATTAGCGATCCGATCGACAGCCAAGCGATAATCAGCGGGATTCGTCGCTGCAACCGCAAGAATGTCCCAGTAGCAATCATAGACACGCCGGCTGACGGAGGTGAGGTCGCTATCACCGTAAGTTTCGACAATCGGCTAGGCGGGGTGATGGCGGCGGAAGAGATCGTCGCGCGGCTGGTCGGGCGCTACGGCAAGCCCAAGGGGACCGTGCTCAACTGCTACGGGGCATTGTCATCAGTAGCTTGGCGCCTCCGTAAGGAAGGAATGGACTCGGTATTCGCGCGCTATCCGGAGATCAATTATCTTACGCGCCCGACCGAAGGGCAGCTTGAAAAAATGCTGTCGGTCACGCTTTCCACCCTTTCGGAGTATCCGCAGCTAGATGCGGTTCACGCGCCGTCAGACTCTCCAGCGCGTGGCATTGTGACCGCCCTGCAGCAACGAAATCGCTGGAAGACGGTCGACGAGCCTGGCCATGTCATCTTCGTTAACATCGACTGCGAGCCGGTTGCGATCGATTGGATAACCCGCGGTTATATGGACGCCTGCATCTCGCAGGATCCTATCGCTTACGGCGAAATTGCAGTGGAGCTGCTAACCAAACATTCGCTACGCGGCCAGCCGGTCCCGCTCGGGACATACCGCAACGACCGATACGTCTGGGAGACAGGCAACATTGTCGCCGGCAAAACTGGTCCGACCCTCATCATCCCCCCCTTCGTCGTCGACGCAAACAACGTTCAAGACCCCCGACAATGGGGGACCGTTGCCGTGAAGAAGTGGGGCATCGCCTACAGTTGAAGCCGCAGATGCGGACCCAGGACATAGGAGCGGACATGCCCACACTGGAAGCACGAAACAGGCAGGCGACGATGTCGGGTGACATCGTTTTGCGGGTCGACCACATTTCGAAAAGCTATGGACCCGTACGCGCGCTCGAGAATGTTTGCATTGCGATCCGTCACGGCACGATCCACGGTTTACTCGGCGAAAACGGCGCCGGCAAGTCCACGCTGGTAGGGATCATCTCCGGACAACGGGCACCGACCTCCGGGCATATCGTGATGGACGGTCGTCCCCTCGATCATGTCGACATAAAGACCATGGAGAAAGCCGGCGTCTTCCTGGTTCATCAGGAGCCCATGATTGTCGACAATATGTCGGTCGCCGAAAATTTGATGTTAGGCCTCTGGCCCAAGCGCGGCGTGTTCATTGATCGCACCGCGCTCGCCCGGCAGGCGATGGAAATGCTGGCGGACACTGGGATCGACCCGGACGCGCCGGCCGGACACCTCGATGCAGTCGCGCGGCGAAAGCTTAACATCTTACGCGCGATGTTTTCGGGCGGCAAAGTCATCATTCTTGATGAGCCTACTGCCTCCTTGACGGTCGAGGATCGCAAGGCCTTGTTTGCCTTCATGACGCGTCTGCGCGATGGCGGTGCCACCTTCATCTTCATCTCGCATTATAACGACGAAATCCTGGATATCTGTGACGCGGTGTCGGTTCTGCGCGACGGCCGCGTTGCAGGCGGCGCAGACACGGTCGAGGGCATGACGTCCGAGCAGCTCACCGAGCTAGTGATCGGGCGCGAGGTCACGCTCTTCGCACGCGACCGCGATGCTGCCGCGGTACGGCAGAATGGCCCCCCGGCCCTGTGCCTGCGCAACGTCTCGGCAGCAGCTTTGCAAGTCGCCGCCTTCGATCTGGCAGCGGGCGAAATTGTCGGCTTCACTGGGCTGCCGGGGGCGGGGGCGAAAGAACTCGGCCGCGCGATCTTCGGCATCCTGCCGGCCGCGGGAACGATGACGCTGGCCGGCGGCGCGCCCCAAGGACTGCCGACAAGCCCGCGCGATGCGCTCGACCAAGGCGTCGCCTTTCTTTCGGACGATCGGCGGCGTGACGGCGCGGTCGGTCCGCTGTCGATAGGCGACAATATAGCGCTGTCCTCGCTTGGCGCGCGCAGCCGCAACGGGTTCGTCGACCAAGCTGCGGAGCACGCGGTGATTGACCAATATTTCAGGGCGATGGACATCAAGTCGCCTGGGCCGATGCAGGCCGTCGATACGCTGAGCGGCGGCAACCAGCAGAAAGTGTGCCTCGGCCGGGTGCTGGCGACGAAGCCGCGCGTGCTCGTCGTCGACGAACCAACTCGCGGCATCGACATCGCTGTCAAGCAGGACGTCCTGCGTATCCTCGACGCGCTGACGCGCGACGGCGTGGCGGTGATCCTGATCTCGTCCGACACAGACGAGTTGATCCGTGTCGCCGATCGCGTCTGCGTCTTTCAAGACGGAGGCATCCACGAGACGCTGCACGGCGCAGATCTCACCTTGGCACGACTGCGCGGCAGCAGCCAAGCCTGATTATGCCAAGCCGACCGGAGAATATCAGCATGACAGATACAATACTTCCGGCCGCCGCTGCGGCCCCCAGCCCGCCGCGCCGCGACGCAGGTGGGAGTACCAGACTCGGATGGATCCTTCATCATATCGTACTGATCTGGCTGGTCGCGCTGGTGATCATCTTTGCGATGCTCAATCCGTTCTTCATGACCATCGTCAACTTGCAGAACATTATGGTCCAGGCGACCGTGCTCGGAATGCTCGGCCTCGCTATTGCGCTGCCCCTGATGGTCGCCGAAATTGATCTGTCGATTCCCGCAAATGCCGGATTTTCCGCGGCGATCGGGGTAATGGCATTTTCGATCGGGCTGCCATGGTTCTTGGCAATGACAGCCGGGGTCGCGGTCGCCACCCTGATCGGCTTTTTTAACGGCGTCTGCATCACCCGGCTACGCATGGTCTCCCTGATCGAAACGTTGGCGATGATGATCATCCTTGAGGGTGCTTTGCTCGCGACCACGCAGGGCAAGACGCTGATCAACCTCTCCGACGCCTATGTCTGGATTGGTCAAGCAACGGTTGCGGGATGGCCTGTCATGCCGGTGGTCTTCGTGGTCGCGCTCTGCGCAATCGGGGTCGTACTGACGCGAACCGTTCTAGGCCGCAGCATCTATGCCGTGGGCGGGAATCCGCTTGCTTCGGCCGCTGCGGGGATTCGGGTCGATCGGATCAAGATCGCTGCCTACACGATCTCCGGCTTCCTTGCGGGCGTAGCAGGTTTCCTCCTTGCATCGTGGCAGATGGCAGTCACGTCAAACCAAGGCTCAAGCTATCTACTTTATGCGATCGCCGCGCCGATCATCGGCGGGGTATCGGTCTTTGGCGGACGCGGCACAGTCGCCGGCGTGCTTGGGGGTGTGCTGCTCCTTACTGTCATTCAGGTGGGCCTCGCGATCGTGTCCGTACCGTCCTTCTACGTCGGGATGATTGGCGGCGTCATGATCTTCATCGCCGTTGCAATCGACGCCTTCCGCATCCGCTATCTCGGCTGATCCGAACCCCAACCGCCAGTCTTGAGGACAAGCACCATGGCATTTATTCGTTACCGGTGGCCGAGGCAGCCAAGTCGACGGACTGTGGGGGGGAAGAAGCGCCGCGCGCCGCTATCGATCACCGGACTGACTTTAGCCGTATGGGCATCGAGCACGGCGCAGGCACAGTCCGCTGAAGACTACAAGACTGATGCATTCCTGCTTGGGGATCCCGGTGGCGTGCGGACCGACCTGCACGACGCTGGAATCGACCTTACCGGAAGCCTGACCAGTGAACTGGCAGGCAACGTCCGAGGAGGGCAGCGCAAAGACGTTACCCATGTCGACCAATGGATGCTCGCTGCCGATCTGAACCTAGCCCGTATGATCGGGATCAAGGGCGGTAGCTTCAAGGCGACAGTAATTGACCGAAACGGTCCTAGCCTTAACGACACTGCCGGACTTAACACGTTGCTCAACCCGCAAGAGGTATTTGGTGGCGGCACTCGGCCGCGGATCGTCGAATTCTATTACCAGCAACAGCTACTAAACGATCGTGTCACGCTGAAGGTCGGACGGATGCCGGAAAGCGGTGATATTTTTCCGTTCTCGTGTCAATTTCAGAACCTGACGTTCTGCGGTACCGTGCCGGGCTATATCACACCAAATTGGTACACCTGGCCTGTAAGCCAATGGGGATTCTCCGGCCATGCAAAGATTGGCAAGCAGTTCGAAGTGCAAGCCTCGATCTATCAGGTTAATCCCACGCTTGGCTTGCCGAGCAATGGCCTGGATTTCGGGAACCCAGGCGACGTCACCGGCCATTTCGCGGTTGGCGAGATCGCCTGGAAACCGACGATCAATGATCGACCGGGCACCTATCGTGTCGGCGTATGGCGCAACACCGGTGACTTCGACGACGTCTACCTTGATCGGACCCGTACGCCGATCGGCGTGACAGGCAGAGCACCTCGAGTGCTTCATCAAGCTTCCAGCTATTATCTAATGGCCCAACAGCAACTTACTGGAAACCGAATTGGACCAGGCGATACCGAGAGCAGCCTCAGTGCCTTTGCCAATTTTATTCGGTCGGATGACAAGGTTACTTACATTGAAAGCATCGTCCAAGCGGGCCTATTCTGGACGGGGCCATTTGCTTCCCGGCCCAGTGATGAGATCGGTTTTGGAATTGCAAGATCGACTGTAAATACGCGGTCAGCCCGGCGGATTAGGCAAGAGAATGCACAGGTAGCTAATGGACAAGCCATTACTCCGATTCCCGACGAACGCGAGTATGCGATGGAGCTTTATTACTCTCTTTCGATTACCCATGCCATTACTACACGCCCAAACATCCAGTATACTATAAACCCAGGCGGAGTTAGCACGAATAATGCACTTGTGTTCGGACTGAAGAGCTTGGTAACATTCTAACGCCTTATGCGTGACGACTCCCTTCTGCTTTCGGACGACGCCAGCGGCATGATCTACCGCATCACCTACGACGGCGCCACCGGCCAAGCCACGCCGTTTGTTCCTCAACCCTGCCCGATGCTGGACCAGGCGGCACGCGGCACGAACGTCCCGTTGGCGATGGCGACGCGCGACCAGCCGCTCGCCGCGGCGGCTGGACACGTGATCGCGACGGGCAACCTAGTCGGCACTTTTGGCGAGCCGAAGTGAGCGCCGCTGACATCCCTTGCGCAATGACGCGAGCCCGCTTCCTGAAGTTCGCCGGCGTGGCGCTCACTATCGCAGTTGCGGCGCTCGGGCTCCTTCTCGTCATCGCGCATCGGTCCGCTATCGCGTCGGTCGAGCGTCCCGATCCGCGATCGTTCGATCCGGCGCTCGTCGCGCGCGGTGCGAACCTGGCGCGGATTGGCAATTGCGTCAGCTGCCATCAGGCCGGAGGCGGCCGCCCCTATGCTGGCGGCTATCCGATCAAGACGCCGTTCGGCACTATCTACGGCAGCAACATCACCCCCCATCCCGACGCCGGGATCGGCCGATGGTCGCGCGCCGCGTTCGCACGAGCGTTGCTTGAGGGCGTCGGTCGCGACGGCAGCCACCTCTATCCTGCCTTCCCTTATACCCATTACGCGGGCGTGACCGACGGCGACGTAGACGCGCTCTACGCGTTCCTGATGACGCGGCCTGCGGTGCGCGCGACGCCGCCCGCCAACGACCTCATCCCGCCGCTGGGCTTTCGTCCCCTGCTGGCCGGGTGGAAGCTCCTGTTCTTCCACCCCGCCCCCATCCGCACCGATATATCGCAGCCGGCCGAGTGGAACCGCGGCCGCTACCTCGGCGAGACTTTGGCGCATTGCTCGGCCTGCCACAGCCCGCGCGGCCTGCTGCAGCAGGAGAAGCGCGGAGCGGGGGCGTACGACGGCGGCTGGTCGGGCGGCTGGTATGCACCGCCGATCAACGCCCGCTCGCCCGCAGTACGCGCGTGGACGCCAGAGCGCCTCGAGACCTACTTGCGTACCGGCTTGAGCCGGCATCACGCTGCGGCAGCAGGACCGATGGGTCCGGTGACCTACAACCTGGCACGGGCGAACACGGCGGACGTGCGTGCGCTAGCGCGCTACTACGCATGGCGGATGCGCGACGCGCCTGCGGCGGGGGTAGAACCGCCGCTACCCGACCGCCGTGCGCTGGCGCAGCGACAGTATCCCTCCGGCGCCCGGCTCTACGAGGGGGCGTGCGCAACGTGCCACGAGTCTGGCGCGCCGATGATTGTCGCGGGCCGCCCGGTGCTGCCGCTCGGCACCCCCCTTCACGAGGACAATCCGCGTGACACCATTCAGATCATCCTTCAGGGGCTGCGCCCGCCTGTCGACGCAAGCGGCCCCTACATGCCAGCCTATGCCGACGCGTTCACCGACAAGCAGATCGCCGAGATCGTCGGCTACCTGAAGTCGCGGCATGGCTCCGGACCGGCGTGGAAGGATCTGCAAAAGGAAGTCGCGAAAGCACGGGAGGAGGGCCGGTGATCGAGCTCAACGTCAACGGCAGTGTCGCCAGAGCGGACGTCGATCCCGCGACCCCGCTCCTCTACGTCCTGCGGGGTGACCTGGGGCTGCACGCCGCGAAGTTCGGCTGCGGCCTTGGCCAGTGCGGCTCATGCACCGTCCTCCTCGACGACCGCCCGGTCTTCTCATGCCTGCTCCCGGTGGGCGCAATCGGCGATCACGCGGTGACGACTGTCGAGGGGCTCGGCACGGCGAAGGCGCCGGGCGGGGTCCAGCGCGCCTTCCTCCATGAGCAGGCCGGACAGTGCGGCTACTGCATCCCGGGCATGATCGCGCGCGCGGAGGCTCTGCTGAGACGCACGACAACCCCCACCGAGGAAGAGATGCGCACCGCCATGGCGCCCTCGCTGTGCCGGTGCGGCACCCACATGCGTATCTTGCGCGCGGTGCGCAGGGCCGCGGTGGCGCGCGGCGGCGGGATTGTAGATCCCGCGGAGCCGGTCACGTGACCCCGTCGCGTCGCGAAATGCTCGGTGGGCTGCTCGTGGCCTTCGCGCTGACGCCCGGCGTGTACGCGCAGACGGGCGGCGGAGAGGGTAGTGGCGGACCGCCAACGACCGCCCCCGACCTGCCGGGAACGCTCGCCAAGTTCCCGGATCTCGACGCGTGGATTCGCATCGCACCCGACGGTCGCGTCACGGTCTTCACCGGCAAGGCTGAGCTCGGCACCGGCATCAAGACCGCCATCGCGCAACTCGCTGCCGACGAGCTCGACGTCGCTCTCGAGCGGATCGACCTCATCACCGCCGACACGGAGCTTACGCCCAACGAGGGGGTGACCGCGGGCAGCCAGACGCTGGAGCAGAGCGGCACCGCCGTCGCCAACGCCGCAGCCAACGTCCGACTGCTCCTAGCCGAGGCGGCAGCGGCACGCTGGGGCGTGGCCGCCACTGACCTTTTCACGCGCGACGGCGCGGTGCTCGACGGCAGGGGCCGGAGCGCCAGCTACGCCGATCTCGCCGGCATGACCTCGCTCGCCGTGCGCGCACGTGGGGACGTGCCGCGCAAGCGCCATGAGGCACGCCGGCTTATCGGACGCCCGATCCCGCGCGTCGACCTCCCGGCGAAGCTCACTGGGCTTCCCGCCTACGTGCAGGATATGCGACTGCCGGGCATGCTACACGCGCGCGTGCTGCGCGGTCCGAGCGCGGGCACCAGGGGGCTTTTTGATTTGTCCGCGGTAGCAAGGCTGCCGGGCGTCGACCGCATCGTGCGCCGTGGCGGCTTCGCCGCGATCGTCGGTCCGCGCGAGTGGCCACTGGAGCGCGCGCTGCACATGGCGGCACGCAGCGGCTGGCAGGCGGAGGACGGGCGGAATGAACCGGGCGCGCTCCCCGACTCCCTGCTGCGGATGCGGCGCGAGAGCCAGACGATCGAGGACAGGCGCGATGAGCCGGACGCGAGGTCGGTGCGGCGACTTTCCGCGCGCTACGATCGGCCTTACCTCATGCATGGGGCTATAGGCCCATCCTGTGCCGTCGCGCTGTTCGAGGACGGGCGGCTCACCGTCTGGACGCACAGCCAAGGCGTCGAGCCTCTGCGCGGATCCATCGCGGGACTGCTGGCGATGCCGGCCGAACGCATCCGCTGCGTCCATCGGGAGGGCGCGGGCTGCTACGGTCACAATGGCGCCGACGACGTGGCGGGCGACGCCGCGCTTGTCGCATTTGCCATGCCCGGCGTGCCGGTCCGCCTGCAATGGAGCCGCGAACAGGAGCATGGCTGGGAGCCGCTGGGTCCAGCGATGCTAGCGCAGCTCGACGCGGCGCTCGACGCCTCAGGCCGCATCATCGACTGGCGCCATCAGGTGTGGAGCAACACGCACAGCACGCGGCCGACCGCTGCGGGCGACCTGTTGGCCGGGCGGGAGATGGTGCCCCCCTTCCCCGCCACGCCGCCAAAGCCGATCCCGCAGCCGAACGGAGGCGGGGACCGCAACGCTATCCCGCTCTACGCCTTCCCGAATAGCCACGTGGTCAGCCACTTCCTGCCCGACATGCCGATCCGCGTCTCAGCGTTGCGCGGTCTCGGCGCGCACCTGAACATATTTGCACTGGAGAGCTTTATGGACGAGCTCGCCGCGGCAGCGGGGCGCGACCCGGTCGCCTTCCGTCTCGGGCATCTCCAGGACCCGCGTGCGGCGGCAGTGATCAGGCGCGCGGTGAGGCGCTTCGGCTGGGAGGGCTACAAGGCGTTGCCGAACCGCGGGCGCGGCTTTGCCTTCGCCCGCTACAAGAACCACGGCGCCTACCTCGCCGTCGCGCTGGACGTAGAACGTGTGCCTGACGAGGGCAGGCTGATCGTCCATCGCGCGGTTGCTGCGGTCGACAGTGGCGAGGCGGTAAACCCCGATGGCATTCGCAACCAGGTGGAGGGTGGCATCGTGCAGTCGCTCAGTTGGACCGCCTACGAGGCGGCTGGTTACGATGGAGCGCGCCGTACCGACTATGATTGGAGCACCTATCCCATTCTGAGGTTCGGCGATGCGCCGCGGAGCGTGATCGTCGACGTTATGGATCGGCCCGGCACACCGTTCCTCGGGACAGGCGAGTGCGCGCAGGGACCGACCGCCGCAGCGCTTGCGAACGCCTTGGCGGCCGCGAACGGAATACGGATCAGAGCGCTACCGGTCGCAAGATCCAGTGCCCGGGTTGTCTAGCGGACGTCGCCTGATGCTATGACCTTCCAAAACGGATCCGCGGGTTGGAACTTGAGGTTCCTGCACGCCTTCGACTAGGATAATGGCGGCTCAAGTGCTTCTTCGACGCCAAACCAGCCACCACCGATCGCCTGGATTAACGCCACAGCCGCTGTCTGGCGGTTAATCGACGTTTGAATAAGGGCTCTCCTTGCATTCAGCGCGGTTGCTTGCGCGATGACAACGTCAGTGTAGGCGATCTGGCCGCTTTGGTAGCGGTTGAGCAGGGTAGCCTCACTCCGCCCGGCGGCCTCTGAAGCCTGACGCAGGAGATTCTGCTGGCGAGCCAGCACTTGAGAGGCTGTCAACTGATCCTCCACGTCCC
>Ga0265797_10006785_pt1 | contig 16001 bp, 7 predicted proteins | sample P2T30metagenome_FD_192433 | JGI IMG/M metagenome (GOLD analysis project Ga0265797, IMG submission 192433) | Plant litter microbial communities from East Loma Ridge, Irvine, California - P2 T30 | ecosystem: Environmental > Terrestrial > Plant litter > Unclassified | place: USA: California... | reverse complement strand
ACGCCCGCGCACCCTGCAAAGTAGAGAGTGCGAGGTGCGCTGCGAGGCCGAGTGTGTGTTCTGCAAGTAATGGACGACGAGAGCCCTACGCCTTGAACCGACGCTGGCTGCCAGCGACAACAACCACGACCCCGACGACGACACCCTGCAAGGTCCCGCAGCTCCCGTACCACCAACTGAGACTCCGCCGACTGGCCGACCTACCGCGGACCCAGGCACTGTCATAGACAGTATGACAGTGACGGCAACCATGACTTCGACCGTCTATCGACCCTCACGCCCGCCAATGGCCCCTCCTTCGAAACCTCTACCATCCCTACCTGTCGCGAAGACTCGACTGCCCAACATCCCAGATGCGCCGGAGGACCGCCCACGGACACCGAGCAGCACCCTGCCGACACCCATGAAAGCGCGATCCGTCACCGCATCCGCATTGCCGACACCGAAATCGGGCAAAACACAGTCTGCCTCTTCGGTGCCTACGTTGAGCACGACTTTTGCGACTCCTACACCAAAATCTCCAGGGCAAGCACCCCGATCCTCGTTGCCCGGCTTGCGAAAAGTCTCCAGCATCGGCGCATTCCCTCTGCCGCCCAAGAGTACGCCTCGCATCTCGAGTCTGCCTCCCAGCCCGCTCTCGACTTCAGAGTCGTACACAGACCTCCACGGCGCTGCCCAATCGGCGAACAAAAAGCAAAAGACAGAAGGAAGAAGCATAACAACAGACGCCGGCGTGAGGAAATTGAAAACGCCATCGCGGAGCTCAGGTTATGGTTTGAGAGCACGCGCATCTGCTGGTGCGGCTTCCTCGCAGACAGTTGCACCAAGTCTGCTCAATGGATCTGGAGAGAATAGTTTCATCTCAAGCGCGGCAGGCGCGCGGGGATCTGATGGCTTCTTGAGCTTGCCTTCACCACCTCAAAGCAGAGACTCCTCTGTTGATGAATCATACCACACAGATGACACCATCTTCGAAGACCAGGAGATGGAACCGGGCGTGCGTGGCCGCAAGAAGAGTATGGACAGCAAACGCAGCTCCGAAACAGCAAAGGACAGTGGCAAAGGCAATGTGATCGTGAGTGTTCGTGTAAGGCCTGACACGGGTGGAAGTGGCGACCAGGATTCGGAAGATGGGGAGTGGATGGTAGATGGCAGACGCTCACTTATTTCGTATCGCGGAAGGGAAGGTGGCGATCATGTTTATGGTATGTGTGGATCCTATCAAACATATGAGCAGAGTGCTAACCCATTTAGACAATGTGTTCTCACCACATGACGGCAACGCTCGAGTTTACGATAATGCAGCAAAACGACTTGTACGTCGAGTCATGGAAGGCTACAACGGCACAGTGTTCGCCTATGGCATGACTGGTACTGGTAAAACCTTCTCTATGCAAGGCACAGCGAACCAACCTGGTACCATCCCACTAGCCATCACCGATATCTTCTCATACATCCGCGAAAACCCCGAACGAGAGTTCCTGCTACGAGTGAGCTATCTGGAAATATACAACGAGAAGATCTTCGACTTGCTCAACCAAAGCACCCCCGGAACACAGCAAGAGGAAATCAAATTGCGCGAAGACAGCAAACGAGGAGTTTATGCGTCTCCTTTGAAAGAGGAAATCGTGCAATCACCGAACCAGCTACTGCGTGTCATTTCAAGAGGAGATCAAGCGCGAAGAGTTGGCAGCACTCAATTCAACGCGCGATCTTCGCGATCACATGCTGTTGTTCAAATTGTGGTTGAATCCAGAGAGCGCATAGGAGGCCAGGGCGCCGCGGACAATCGACGACAGAACAGTATCCTGCCGGGAGGAGTACTCGTCTCCACTTTGTCGTTGATTGATTTAGCGGGCTCTGAAAAGGCCGCTCTCAACAAAGAGCGCAGGACCGAAGGTGCACACATCAACAAGTCGTTGCTGACGCTTGGAACAGTCATTGCTCGGTTGACGGGCGATGAAGATAAGGAGGATGGCGTCAAGCCTGCGGACAAGGAAAAGGGCCTGAAGCATCTGCCTTACCGAGACAGTAAGCTCACAAGGCTACTACAACCTGCGCTATCGGGTGACTCGCTCGTTTCGATTCTCTGCACGATCCAACTGTCTTCAGCGACGACAAGTGCAGCTTCTACCAGCGCACACACCGCCGAGACGCTCAACACGCTAAAGTTCGCAAGTCGAGCCAAGAACAACATTGTCAGCCATGCGAAGAAGAACGAGTCAAACACAAGTGGCGATCCGAACAGTCGTGCACTGCTCGACAGATACAGGCTTGAAATCCAAGAGCTGCGAGCCCAACTTGATGCACAGAGCAAGGCCAAGGCGGAAGCCGAAGAGGAAGACGAGATCAGAATGGATCGCAGGAAAGAGGTCGAGCTGGAGCGACAAGAACGAACGAGACACGAGGAGCAAATGCTGGAGATGCAACTCGCACGTACAGCGCTTAAGGAGCGAATCGGACATCTCAACCGCTTGATCCTTTCCTCGAAATCTCTGGGTGTCAATTCTGGTCGTTTCTCAAGCGCCAGTATGCCGATACACCGAATGAGCTCATACAGCCATGCAAGTCAATCAGAGTTCGGACGGCCAGTCAGCTTGCGAAGCCGCGATAGCATGAACAGCCGACGCGACAGCCGACCTGGTAGCTATCGAGATAGTCCTCGAAACAGCACGGCCACGCTGGAGGTGCCCAATATGGATGAGCACAGTCTCCAGCGAAAGTTCTCAACGGGTTCGATCACAACGGGCGTTCTCCCCGCCATCCAGCCTTCTCAGCTTGCGGAGGAGTCAGAGTACGAAGACGATTTACCAGGTCCTCGTGGCGACGGTGAAGCTAGTCTGATAAGACAAAACGGCATGCTTCAAGCTGATCTGGCCGACAAGAATCGCTACATTGCTACACTGGAGAAGCGACTAATTCAAGCACGGCACAGTTCACAACCACGCGCAAGCATGAACTTCTCCAATAATGCCAGCGGTGTCGCCGAGTACCACGACACTGAATCTCTCGTGCGCGAAAAGGACAGGGAGATCGACGAGCTGCGCGCGAAGCTCGACGACCAGACACGAATGGTGCAGGCTCTCCGCAGCGCGGCGCGCAAGCGTGAAACACTCGGATCTTCTGGTGAGAAGAGTGTTACGACTATTCACGCCTCTACCCAGACCGTTGCTGTGGCTCCTCCCAAACCTGTGCTCACCATGCGCACTGACGAAGACGTTTTCCTACCACACCTAGCACCTCGTGTCGCAACGCGCGACGTCCACTACAGAAGCGCATCAACAACCTCCCACAACTCCAACACCAGCAGCCAACGCAACAGGGCCCTCTCCCCAGTCGCTCTGCTCTCACCCAGCCGTAGCCACGATGCTCCACTCACCAGTGACCCGGCGCACATGAAAGCCACTGCTGCGGCCGTGAGACTACACGGCGCTACGCGTCGTCGTAGTGTCGATGAGATGACCGCTCTTCTCGACCAGATGATCGCGGACAAAGTCGAGAGCGGACACATGGTGCGTGGCGAGCGCGGCAGCCTCCGCGCGAAGAGAGATACGGTCATGGAGAAGTTGAGCCTCAGCCCGCCGATCAACGTCGAGAGACCGGTTGAGGCTGGTGCGCAGCAAACGGAGTGATGTCGATGTTGTCGCATGACATTTCGTCTACCATCGAGATACGAGCATGAGTATGAGCATTGCCTGCACGACTACGCCTCTCGTTCACCCTCTCTTCTTGGAACGAATTCGTTCTATTTCTTAACATTCTCTTTCCAACGTTCCCTCTTAAACACACGAACTTTTATTCCGCAAGGTTTCTTGCCACATTCTTGTGCATCCCCCTTTTATTGTTTACTTCGGAGTTTTTGATTTTTTTTGCCAGCGGGAGAAGCGTTCTGGATACACGCATACGTGCGTGCTAGCTATATGGGAGAGGGAAAAGGCGTGATAAGATCGGTTGGTGCTTCTTCGTATTTTAGAGAAAGGGCCAGGGCAAAGTGTGTAAGACTAGATAGGAACTTCTTTTCGTTCTGGAGGGCTATGTTGGTGGTAGTAGTTTGTCGACATTGTTGTTGCGTAATGGGAGATGAAGAAAGAGATACCTTTTAAAGTAAATTGAATGGAATGGAATGAATTTTTGGGTGGCCTTCCTTACCATACCTTACCTTATACCTAGCTGCCGGGGTTGTAAAGACGATGGTGAATTTAATTGATCTGACCTGATCTGCTGCTTTGCTGCTTCTTGTCATGGGGACATGTTCATGTCTTTCGTCTCTTGGTCGTTTTGTGATGGGTGTGGGTGCAATGACTTGCTAAGCAATGGAGATCATCATCTCGGCGGTACTCCTGGTACTGTAGATAGGACAGACAGTCCATGCGCGATATCAGACCTTACGTACCTATGGAGCAGCTGCGTAGGGTTTCAATGTTTGCAGATGCTTATCACATGTACACGTGTGTGTCTGTCTACCTTAGTCACAGTCGAGCTTAGCCGACAAGATATACTTTCTTTCAACGCGTGGTCGACATGCGTACGCTCGCGCGTAGTTGGAGCGGGCTAAGCGATCATGCTACCTCCTATATACTCGCATACTACCACTTGTGTATGAAGAGTGATAGTCGTGCTTCTGACTCGCGGTCGATCATCATCTCATGGCGTATCTGAGGTTCAGGGACCCCAGTTGCAAGGCCTCCGTGATGGTATCCTCTTCATATGGCGTATCTGAGCTTCAGACACTCCCTAGTAGTAAGTCTCCATGATGATATCTCTTCTTGTGGCCATCTGAACTTCAAACACTCCCTGGTATCAAGTCTTCGTGACGATATATGTAGCCTGCTCTTGTGGCGTAACTTTCAAACACTCCCTGGCTGAAAGGTCTGTAGTGGATCAGCTCCTGAGTATGATACGACACTCCAACCGTCTCACTGGTAGAGCAAATGATACCAGTGTCAAGTGTGAGCCTGATACCATGATCATATTGCACGCGAAAGATGAAAAAGTTTGTTAAAGACTGGAGTCAAAGCTACCTTATTTCAATCCTCCAGAAAACGCTCGATGTGGGTACATGCATTACTTATATCCTGACTCATTCGGTTACTGAAGCACTAGAAATCTACTCAAAGGGCAAAATGCCGTATAAATATATTGAGTGGACTGCCGAATGGAGCAAGCCTGCCGGGATCTCGCTTCTGGAAGAAGTGCAAGCTGTGACAGCTTGGACGTCTCATCAAGACTAAAGGTAAGGTGCCGGGCGCCTGCGGGCCGCCAGTTACCGCCGATGGTCTGTGAATACACGTGGAAGGGGAAGGCTGGCTATATTGCTGCATTTGTACTTCATCTGTATCGTCTCCGTCCCTATTCCAGCATGGTTCAAGTTCCCAGGCAGTACGACCACGGAGGGAGCGTACGACGAAGCTCCGGGGCGTATGCAACGTATTCGTGTGATCATCGCAGCGTGCGCGGCACTAAGAAGTAGTGCATCCCGTGGACCTTTTCCCGATGTTTCAGGATCCACATAACCCGTGTTTGAGAAAAATCGCTGCATGTTCGCCCCCCATGCATGCCGTGCTGGAGCTCGCTATAGGGGAATACGGCAACGTGAGTGGTGCTCTCGGTGGCTAAGGTTAGCTGACGCAAAGAGAACTGTCGCCGGACTGCAGGCAAGCGGCCAACGAGAAGCGTTTGCTCCAGTGCGTTTGGCAGTGCAGGTGGGTGGATGCGCGCTGCATGCACCTCTGTCGTGGAACCAGGGCTCGGGTGCAGTCTACCGTAGCTGACACAGGCGACCGTTTCTTCTCACCCTTCCCTTCCTCCGCCTGTCGCTTGTCTCTACAGACCCTCGAAACCCTCCTCGTGCTCTCGTGCTCTGGCAAGTTGCTGAAAGCCTAGTTATTCCTTCCTACTCCCTTCGGCTCTCCTTCAGCACTTGCATTTCGTTCGTTTTGCTGCTCCTGCTTGCGGGTGTCGCGTTATGTCGTGAGCCTCTCTATCGGTTCACTTTCTACTGCTGCATGTGCGACTGCTAGGCCTCGCACCTTACCTTACCTTCTCGCGCGCTTTCATGCCGTAGGCTGTACCATTCTCGCCCACCCACCGCATTCGATCGAGCTGGACTCCCGGAATTCTTTACTACACTTTGCGTAATCGACGACTTCAAAAAACGGAAATTCACCCTATACAAACAATCGCTTCGGAATTCTGCTTGCTATTTCCTCGGTTGGACATCGACGTTGCTTGAGCGTCGCGACAAAGCATCACCAGTACCAGCTTGACTCGGAAGGAGACTCCCGACTCCCGAACTTCTTTAATACGCAACACACTACTACAACAAATAAAAAACATGCGGGACCGCAGAAACACCAACCTTTCCACCTCGTCGGCTGGCTCGACCCACTCTTCACCAGTGCTTCCATCGCGTAGCAGCCTCAATGAGAAACGCTACACCAGTCCCTCGCTTGAGGAAGGCCTCCTACCTCAGCCCGTGACCAAGGAAAACACGTCGCTCCCATGGTCACGCCGGAGTATGGCTCTGAGATGTTTCGCTGCGTTGTTCGCGCTGGGCTGGTTCGTTCACTGGGCCATGTCTTGCTCCATGCTGGTTCACTCGGCTGTATCTTCCACGCCACCTACTGCGCCTAACCAGGCCGCGACACACGATTTGCCATCCGAGCCTACAGCTTTGATGATTTCCGACTTCACTGGAGCCCAACGCTGGACGGTTTCGATTCCGCAAGATGCGCCATTCCCTCTCACTGCTGGCCAATATCAGGACATTTGCACGAAGTCCGAAGCTCTGAGCAGCACTTTCTCTCAGAGGTCACGCATGAACAGGGTGAAGGATTGGCGAAAGAAGAGTGACTACTACCATGATGACCCATCTTTCCTCGACGTCCCTGAAGCACAAAAGACTGGCGTGTTGCCACCATCGCCAGTGACCAGCAACCAGACTTGCCCGTCTAGTTTGACTTTCTCGATGGCGACTGACGATGTCAGCTTCGGCAAGACACTTCTCCTTCTCTGGATGAGTTATGGACTTGCGAAAAAGGAGGGCCGCGCCTTCTTTATCGATGACACTCGCTGGCCGTACGGAAGTTACACGTCCTACTTCACTCCTCCGCCGTCGACAGGCTGCACGCCGCCACCCAAGACCCAGATTGTGCCGTGTCCTCACAGCGCAAAGCACATCGTCGTCTCAGCTGCCACCGCCCAGTGGACGTTTGGACCTGCTTTCCACACTGAGTTTGCGACCTCGAGGTACGGCCTGGAGCGCGGTCACCAGATCTACGATTTGATTCGCACGGGCTACGAGGATCTCTTCCACCTCTTCGGCGATGACGCCAAATACATCACGCTACGCAAACATGAAATGCAGACGCTCTCTGAGATCTCGGGCCACCCAACCATCGCCATGCAGATCCGTCGTGGTGACCTGCACCCGCTTGAGTACGAATACAGCCGTGATTACCTGCCTCTAGAGCGCTTCACAATGACTGCCCACCGCCTGTTGCACTCGATTGATGCTACTCGTCCCCCACACCAGAGGTCTGGCGAGCAACCGACTCTACTCATCGCCTCAGACGACCCCAGCCTGCCTTCCAACCGCGACCTCCTCCTTGCCGCCTCACCCCACCCCATCAACACCGCGCAGAACCGCATCCTCCTCGCCACGAAAGCCGCTCTCGACATTTCCTCGCCAGCCAAACCCATCCGCGCTCCTGGCTCAGCATACGTCAAGCACGTCGACGAGAACGCCGGCTGGGACGGCGGCTTCTACACCTCGCTCTTCAACTCCCTTGGCGGCGCGGCTTCGCGCGGCGAAGCTCCCTCAGAGCAAACCATCCGCATGCGAGAGCTCATCGGCCGCGGCTACCTGCTCGACCTTGCCGTTCTCGGTGCAAGCGACGGTGTCGTGTGTGCGGTGGGCAGCGCGGCGTGCAGGCTTGCGGGCGTTATGATGGGATGGGACGCCGTGGCGGAGGGTAGGTGGGCTAATGTTGATGACGGGAGAGCTTGGAGTTGGGATGGATGCAGGTAGTTTTTGCTGCTTTCTGAAAGACGAGATGTCCCCTGATGGTAGATGTGGTGTGTTTTGTATAGGTGCTGCCATACCTGATGGACGTCTTTCCTCACTCGCTATTGGTTCAAATCAATCAAATCTTCCTTTTTGTCCAATGTTCGATTTTTCCTTCTTGCGTAGCGTTACGAGCGTGTGTGTGTCCGTGAGTCTCCGAATTTTGTTGCACGTGTTTCGTTCAAAAGAAACCGTGCCTCACAGAGTCTGTCTCTACACATCCGCGATCGAGCAAGCAAAAAGGAAGAGAGAAGTCTATTTGCCCTGATCCCTAACATTCTTAGAATGTCGTACACCACACCAAATTTCTAACCCAGTACTCCTCAAATAGAATAGAATCTACCACTCACCACAAAACCAAACACAACAGCCATATTGTCAAAAGCTCACAACCCCAACCACAAAAACCCATCATCGAGCCTAAGCAAATAGAAGCACCCCCAAATCCATCAACCAAAAACCCACACCAACGAGCCTCCAGAGAGTTAAAAAACCACCCACCCCAAGTAGGAATTAAGCCTAAAACAACAGAACAGACCATCCTGCCATCGAGGATCGGCACCGATCGGACGGACGTGACTCCTCCCCATTCCCAACGACTCGTGGCAGAACACGGCAAGTCCGTCAAGATCTTGCAAGTTGGAAAGACGGGCTATTGCGGTCTGATAGCCGTTTTGCCGCGTAGGCTCCGCAGAGTCAGGAACTGCGTCGAGACTGCGTCGAGTGCGTGTGACGGTATGCAGGTTACTTCGCATATGCAGTGCGCTGCGTGACGCAGGCTTGCAGGAGAAGACGTGGGCATGGTGGAATAAGTTGCGCTGATCAGGGAAAAAAGATTCTGGGGAGGGAGGGGAGCTGTGCGAGCGAGTGTATGACCATTTCGCCTGAAGACGCCATTGTATGCGAACTCGGCACATGATTACGAGGGTCGCGGAAGACGTGAGAAGGAAGGAAAGTCGCGTGTTTTTTTGTTCTCATCATTCATCGTACCGCAGTAAGTAAAATCAAAGCGGGCTAGCTACATAGAAGTTCATCTTCGAACACTCGAAAGCTCCAGTGTCGAAGGAGGGGTTATCACAATCAGCTTCTTTTTATCTTCATCATCTCGCGAACATGCATCTGTAGTTAAAATCAATCCAAGAAAGGTAGACGGCTAGTAGCGGGAGCAATCTAGTTGCAACCGCAGCCCTTGAGGCCATTGCCGTTGACAGTGCCATTGCCGTTGACAAGACCGGCAACACCGTTCTTGAGACCGTCCTTGGGCTGGCCGTTGACCTCAGCGCCAGCGGCGTTTGCCTTGGCGTGGTCGGGGCTGCCAGTGACACCATCGAGGTTGTTGGCACCGAGGCCACCGTTCTGCTTGCCAGCAGCGACATCGTCGTTAAGGACGCATGCCTTGAGCTCATCAGAAAGAGCGGCCTGGACCTTCTGCTCGGCAGACTGGTTGTTCATGGTGTAGCCAGTGTCGGAAGCATCGACGAAGGCCTCAAGACCCTCACCATTGCGGGGGTAGCCCTTCATGAGCTCCTTGTGCTTGCGGAGGGCAGCTGCCAGCTCCTCCTTGCCGATGTCATTGATGAAGGCGCATGAGCCGAGAGGGTTGGGCACGGCGGCGCGGAGCTTGCCGTCACGGGTCTTGAGAATAGCCTGGGTGGCCTTGTCGAGGATCTCCTCGTTGAAGTCGTGGTGGTCCATGGACAGGCCGCAACGGGAGAAGAGAGTGTGGAGGCGCTTCATCTCCTCGTCCGAAAGGAGACCCTGAATGTTGGCAAGGGTAGCGGAGTAAGCCATGTCGATGGAGATGGCGTGGCCGTGACGGAGAGGAACGGTAGGGGTAAGCTCGTGGAGAGGGGACCAGCTGTGAGAGTAGTGTTAGTTGTGACATTGAGATAGAGTGGATGTGCACTTACGTGTGGCCGTAGGCAATGACACGGTCGAGACCGATCTCGTGAAGGTTAGGAGTCTCGAGCTTAAGCATCTCGTGAATACCAGCCCTGTTGATCCTGTCCGAAGCATCCTTGACCTCCTGCTCAGCACCGTCGGCGTGACCGAATGCGGTGTCAATGAGCTTCTCAGCGTACTTGTCGAGAAGATCGAATGTGGGCAGGTGAGCACATGAGGAGATCTTAATCAACTCTGCGAAACCGTTCCTGATTTGCGCAGTGGGAAGAGTACGGAGGAAACCGAAGTCAAGGAAGGTGTGGATGGGAGCGTGGTATGCACCGAGACGGTTCTTGTAGTTGGCGTAGTTGACGCCGACCTTGATGGAGACGGAAGCGTCAATCAGGCCGATGACGGTTGTGGGAATGCGGATGAAGTTGGTGTTGCGGCGGTAGGCAGCGCATGCAAATCTGGAAATGGTTAGCCCTATTCCTGACTTTGCAAAGAGCACCAATAGGGCATATTAGCCAGAGTGCCTTGAAGTCATCGTTTGCGGTGAAATCGTAGAACTACCCAGTAACATCGGTGACCAGGCCACCGCCAACGACGAGCACAGGTTCCTTGCGAATGATGCCTGACGTGGTTGTTAGCTGAGTTGAGGCATTGGTGTGTAAAAGTGTTAAGGCCACATACCGAACTCGGTCATCGAGTCGACAATGCTGAGCAGAGTCTCAATGGACTTTGCCTTCTCGCCAATCATGGTCTTGTGGACCTTGAGCTCAATGTTGTAGTGGTCGAAGTAGTTCTTCAGCTGTTGTCCGTAGACGTTGAAGATGTTGGTGTCCATGACCGCCAGGCAGCGGCTGAGACGGGTGAACTGCTTTGCAAGGCCATCGTTGTTCTTGTCAAAGATGTTCTCGGTGAAGCTGAAGTCGTACTCGATCTTCTCGTAGCCCTCAACGTGGAAACCGTTGGTGGTCTCCACGACCTTGGCAGACATATCAGACATGATGAGAGACTTGTGGAAAGTGTCGTGTGGGGGTGTTGAAAAGTGTTTTGGGGTAAAGGTGGGAGAGAAGTGAGGAGAGGTGTGAAGCTGGGAAAAAAGTTTTTGAAGCTGTAGCGAAGGAAGAGCTTCTTCATGTACGTCGGCCAGGTCTACCTCGAGTTTTGCCGATTGGTGATGATCCCTATGGGAATGTCATGGATGATCGAATACGTTAGCACTATGAGCACGGGTAGCAGCGTCAAATGCCACCCCACCAATGCCGCGCATAGGGATCAGACCGTGGCAGATGTGGGTGCCCTTCGGTTCGGTGAGGTGCATGGTAAGAGGTTTAGGGCCACGTCTAAGCGTTCCACAGCGAATCCTAAACAGGTATCCAGTGTTTCTGGCGCAGGTGACCGCGTGGTGATGAATACGTGCAGCTCGACCGCAGGGGTAGCGTCCATTGATTCGCCGACGCTCACAAGAATAAGAAGTGGTGATGGTGTGAAACGTCGCCTCATTGCCAGACCTGGCAGGATTTGCGTCCCGAGACGATGCCATTGAAAGGCAATCTTGAAGCCAAACCTTAGGTACCCAAATTTCCATTCGATTTCTGTCAAGGCAGACCAGTCGGAAGGCGGTCCACCTCAAGATCACCCCCACGTCAGAGAGAAGTGAGATCGCGCTAGCGGGCGTTTAGTCCAGATCTCGTGGCTGGACCGTGCAGCCGTTGGGAGCGATGAGATGCGCTCAGAATAAATGGATTTTGGACCCACCTAGGCAGGGCAATGTGGGGTGAGATGGTGATTTGCATTGCGTAGCGGCAAGTCATGATGTATTTCATTATACACCAAGGCTGTTCCTGGCCACTTGGTGATCTGTCAACATTTGAATATTTGGTTTTAACGGAGCAGACATGTGAAGATCCGTGACACCTGCAGCGTGGCACAATCGTCGCTACGGCGCAGGGTTCAAGCGGGCGAGCGGTGCCGCTCCAAAGGCAAGGCAAGGCCAGGTACGGCATGGAGGGGTCGTTCGGCGTATTTTTTTCCAGGGATTCCTAGGATGTTGCAGTGCGCAAGCTTCACTGGGTGGTGGAGTGCTCTGCAATAGACTCGCCGTGTTATGGCAGGTCTAAGCCAGTTCGACTGAGTGATGACGATAGAATGACAGGGCGCCTAGGCAACAAATGCCTCGCTGCTCGACGGAGGAGTCGGAGGATGCTCAGAGCAGCGACAGATTGGGTCTGGGTGGAATTGCCTCCGATGGCGTAGGAGGGCAGGCACTGGTGATCTGGCTCGTCTGGCCAGTTCGTGCTCGATTGCCCCCTCAGTTGCCCCGCTGTTTGTGACTTTCAAACCGCGGGCTCGCGCTCACCAAGCGCGCGAAGGCGAGCATTGCGGCGCACTGCAAGCTGTTGACGTGCCCACGCGGCACGTAGTATGGCGCGTTGTGGTGTCAATTGCCGATCGCGTAAAATGTTGACTGCGCCGTCGCTGGTGCAGCTGTCGTGTCCACTGCATCATTTCTGTCAGTCGCTTGCCCTGGAAACAAACCAGAGCAGCCTTTCGTCCGTGACAAGCAGCACCTGAATCAAATCACTCCAATACAATACCTGACAATGTCACAATTCGACGAGTCCAAGGCGTACGCCACGCAAGAGGATGTCTTCTTTGACGATGGTCGCGAGACCGAGCTCCTTCGCTTCATTTACGACAAGCCAAACATCGATGAGATCCGCGGCTCGCCAGAGAAGGTGCTCGCAGCCGTGGACGAATTTGGTCGCACCCAGAAATATCTCATGAATGTCGGCGAAGACAAGGGCAAGATTGTGAGCAACCTGATCGCAGAGGTCAAACCGGAGACAATGGTTAGCAGCTTGTAGAATTCCTCGCAGCCGCGTTTTTTTTTTTGGCTGATCGATAAGGTAGGTTGAACTCGGTGGGTACGTTGGGTACTCTTGCCTTCTTTTTGGCGATGCTGTCCGCAAGGCTGGTGGTAAGCGCTATTGGAGTTTGGAGCGTGATCCTGTTTTCGGAGCAGTGATCCAATCTCTTGTGTCCCTCGCTGGCCTAAGCGACATTATCAAGGTCGAGATCGGCTCCAGTGATGCTTCAATCAAGCGACTGCACGACAGCGGCGCGCTGAAGCACATTGATCTCATGTTCCTCGACCACTACAAGCCGGCGTACAAGACCGACTTGAAACTCTGCGAAGAGCTCAAGCTCGTCACACCCGGCAGTGTTCTCGCGGCAGACAATGTGATCAAGCCAGGCAACCCGCCCTACCTCGAATATGTGAGAAGCAGTGTCGCTGAGAAGCGCGAGGCGATCAAGAAGGCGGACGCAGAGGCTGGACCCGATGCGCGCTTCGCGGACAAGACTGCTGGCCAGTACGCGAAGAGACAAGGCCAGGAGCAGCTCCACCTGTCCCAGGGCAACCCCAACTTGGTTTATAAGAGTGAGCTGGTCAACAGCTTTGAGCCGACGGGCGAGCCTGTAAGTTCCAGTCCCCAGTGACGGAAAAAACACATCCAGAACATGACTGACGTCGGATACAGGACGGAGTTGAAATCACCAGATGCACTGGCGAGGAGTCATAGATGTGCAGCTGTTACCACCTGGTCATGAGAGACGAATGAGGGCGCTTGAGAAAAAGCGGTGGCTGGCTATGAGAGCAGTGAGAAGACAGCGGATGGGAATTGGACGACACGTCGCCAGCGATGAGAGTGCGCTCTGAAGCGCGTTGGTGGTGATGAAGAGGCGTGTAGATACTTTTAGAGAAAAGGCATGACAGTCAGTCTCCTTCACCGACTCGAAGGTCACGCTGGCTTGCTGGCTGGCAATCAGATCAAAGCAAGGCAAGGCAAGCGCGTGCCCACGGCCGCAGCTCCTCCGAAGCTTTGCCTCTCAGTTACATACATTGCCTGGCTATAATATGCTGCGTGCCACTCCAATCACACACATGCAAAGATAATACCACTCGCACAGCCGTCTTCTCGCTTCGCGCCAGCTCTGCAATATCACACATCCACCCAGCCTATCAGTGCTTCTCGTCGTCATGACGTAACCTCCCTCTGCGCGGCCACTATTGGCCGTGCTACCTTAGCAGTACCCGACCTGAGCTCAACTGCCATCGCATTTCCCGCCCACTGCGAGCTCTTTCATTCTCGGCGCTCCATGTATCTTTCTTCCTTGTATTCTCCTGCTGTATACACGTCTCGCCAGACGCGACCTTCTCACCCTTAGCAGCATGCTGGATGCCTCTTCGTCCACTCTGGCTCACACCGCCCAGAATGCCGCCCTCTTAGCGCTCAGCCTGGCATTCCTCCCACTCAACACCTTTATCTTGGGCGCCAGCATCTTGCTAGGCTTCGTGAGGAAGTCATGGGCTGAGAAGCATCGCCGTGCCGTACGTTCGCCGCGCTCTCCAGTCCACCAGACCAAGACCATTCTTGTGACTGGTGTGGGCATGACCAAAGGCCTTGCGCTCGCTAGGACTTTCTTTGCTGCCGGCCACACAGTCATTGGAGCCGACTTTGAACCTCTTATGCTTCCGGTGTCGTGTGGGCGTACGTCTAAAGCTCTCAAAGCCTTCCATCGATTGGACAAGCCCGGCGCTGGCAGCAGTGCGAAATATACACAGAGCATTTTGGATATTATTCGCAAGGAGAATGTGGATATTTGGGTGTCGTGCTCGGGTGTTGCGTCTGCCATTGAGGATGGCGAAGCCAAAGAGATGATCGAGCTGGTCACAAAGTGCAAGGCTGTTCAATTCGACGTCGCGACGACCAAGAAGTTGCACGAGAAGCATTCGTTTATCGAGTACACCAGGAGCATTGGCCTTCCCACTCCAGACACGCACACGATCACTTCCAAAGCGGCCGCTTTGCAGATGCTTGACGAGGCGTCCGCCGACAAGGGCAAACGTGCCGGCATGAAATACATCATGAAGTACATTGGCACTGACGATTCTGTCCGTGCCGATATGACCCTTCTTCCATTCGATACGCCTGCTGCCACGAAAGCGCATATCTCCCGCCTGCCCATCTCCGAAGATCGTCCTTGGATCCTACAACAATTCATCTCTGGCCCCGAGTACTGCACCCACGCGCTCGTCATTCGCGGCGAGGTCAAGGTGTTCGTTGCCTGTCCATCCGCTGAGCTGCTCATGCACTATGAAGCCCTACCGGCCGAGTCTGCTCTTTCACAAAGTATGCTGCGTTTCACCCAGGAATACGCCGCTGCCGGCGGCGAGTCCTTCACCGGCCACCTGAGCTTCGACTTCCTTGTTAACAAGGACGAGGCGGAAGCTGCTCTGAATGATCCTACACGCAACCCACGCCTTCATCCGATCGAATGTAACCCACGTGCCCACACAGCTGTAGCTTTGTTCAACGACACGCCTCAAATGGCCGACGCATACCTGACTCTGCTCGGCGACAGCCCCGATGCTCTCATCGAGCAGAGCCGCAAGAACGGCCTGACCAACGGCAACGCCGCCCAGCCCATATTCCCTCACACTCCGACGAAGAAATACTACTGGATCGGACACGACTTCGCCGAACTTGTCCTGCTGCCCCTTCTCTCGCTTCTCACTGGCTCGGGCACAGATTTCTCAGAAGTCTTCGCCAGCACAAACATCTTCATAGACCACCTGCTATACTGGAAAGACGGCACGTTCGAGCTCTGGGACCCCTGGCCCGCCTTCTGGCTCTATCACGTCTACTGGCCGGTGCAGTTCGTGCTGGCGCTTGTGCAGGGCAAGAAGTGGAGCCGGCTGAACGTAAGCACGACGAAGATGTTCATGTGCTAGATAGGAAAAGTACATGAGCGTGTGACCACTACAGGCCTTGCTGGGGACGACTGTGTTCTTCCAGGCTAAAATTCCTCCATTGCGCCGCTCCGGCACGACGGCACAACACAACACCAGTATACAGCCGCTCATAGCCCCTCTCGGCAGATCGCAAGCAAACAAAGTTCACCATACCCGGGCCCAAGCACGTCACGGTCGTTGCGAGCCCAACGGGAATGGAATGCCTGCCAATATCAAAGTGTAACATAAGTC
>Ga0265797_10006783_pt1 | contig 16003 bp, 14 predicted proteins | sample P2T30metagenome_FD_192433 | JGI IMG/M metagenome (GOLD analysis project Ga0265797, IMG submission 192433) | Plant litter microbial communities from East Loma Ridge, Irvine, California - P2 T30 | ecosystem: Environmental > Terrestrial > Plant litter > Unclassified | place: USA: California... | reverse complement strand
TAAACCTCATTCAAGAGAAGGATGAGACGGTTGTAGAGAAAATATTACGTCATTACCAGCCCTTACATTGAAACTGTTCGTATACGGTCAACGACAAAGCGTAAAAGGATATAGCCCCGAAAGTGGGTAGCCTATTTATCTTGGTGAACGCGAATCTCAAACACCACAACTCCGGCTTGGCACCTCCACTTAGCGGCATTGACGATAGTGGGGTTGTGATGCCGCAGAAGAAAGAAGAAAAAGGTAGGATCTGATTGAAGGGCTGGGTGTCTAACTGAAGTGTGTGATCAGCAAGTTGTGATACTCACTCCACATGCCGAAAACCGAATCTGCTTTCTATGCCTAGCCATCTGTGTATGGCATTCTCAGACACCCAGCATTGCTAGCTGAATGATACTGGGTATAAGAAGATTGACCTGTAACGATCAACTTAGTCTCCATGTTCTTCTGTTGGTGAGAGTCATTGAATAATGTCACCACTTGACTTAATGAACGAATGGTCTTGTTTCCGTGATTAGACTAACCTCCGTCCCATTGCTCATCACTCCACCCCGATTACATCTACAGGAAAACTGTATTGACAACTACACCACCTCTCATAGTTCCTATCCTTCCTTCCCTCCCTCCTCTTCCTTCTCCTCTCCACCCTCACCGCCCACCGCCTCGCCAGCCGGTTCTCTCCCCCCACGCACTGCAACATCCATCTCTCTCGCCTTGACCGGCTTGCTCGCCTCCTCGGGAAACAGCTCCTTGAACAATCCCGGCTGAAACCTATTAATCCTCTTCCACGTCTCGACCCAGAGTCTCTCTCGCTCTGGCTTCTCATCCGGCGGCGCCAGATACCCGCCACTGCTCAGCACAAGGAGCATATTCTTCAAGTTCTCATTTACTGCCTCTTCCATATCGCCCTGGCCCGAGTTTCCCAGTCGATCCATAATACCTACAATGGTAATCCAGAGATCCTCAAACAATGCCTTTTCACCAATACCATCTAGCAAGGTGAGGAAGTGTAGGAAAACTTTGCTTAGGAGGGTGGCAGCGCGAACGCGTGTCTCGCTCATGCCCAGGGGGTCAGATTGGTAGACTTCTGGTTTGAGGAGCTGGGTGACGAGAGGGATGAGAACCTCGCTGAAGATGGCCGTCCATTCTTTGTGGTCAGGGGAAGCGAGATCTGCGGAAAGCAGAGTACGTTGAAGGGAAGAGAAGGCTTGTTGACGGAGGGTGCGGCAGGGGTTGAGACATTGGTGCGCGAGTGTTTTTAGAATCGGGGACCAGTATGCTGTCCATGCTGTCTTTATATCAGTAACTGTACGCCGAGGCTTAGAAATGAAATGAGCTCACCTTCAGTTGTCTCGAGATGTGATTGCTCGATGAAGTTTGGCACTCTGCTGGAAAGTTGGAAGACGATGCTCATAGCTGTGCTTCCGCGTACAACAACCTCACTATTCTCAGGCTTCTTGGCCTTCTGTCCTTTATTGCGCCTTGCTGCCTGATCGTGCAGTTGCTCTTCTCTAGCTCCTACTTGAGCTGCAGTTGCAAACTCGTTGAGAAGTGCAATTGCAGCCTCATAGTTGTCCGCGGTTATCCCGGGCTGGGGTGAAGTAGTGAGATCTTCGACTAGCTGGAACACATCTCCGGCAGCGTCGGGCACACTAGCTAATCTATTCAAGATGGTCCAGAAGTCTGGTGAGCCAGCTAGCTCGCTGCGGAGAGCATTCGGCCCTTTGCAGCAGTCTGTGAGACCCTTGAGGATTGGTTGGGCGCACTCGTGTAAGAGCGAATCATTGAAGCTTGAGAAGGTGTGCATGAGGACAGGTGCTCGGATGAAGTCGTAATCCTGCACATGTTAGCGAATCTGTATAGACAAAATCTTCCGTCACTTACGTTGCTAGCCTTGAGCAGACTAAGGAGGTAGTACACCGATCGTGCAATCACCACATAGTGATGTTTGGGAGCATCTCGAATGACAGATACCAAAGCATCCGTCACATCCTTTGCGAGCTCCCTCACAGTCTCGTCGTCCCGTAAGGCCAGTACAGTCGCTAGCTCGAGAACGAACACCAGGCTTGGATCATAGAGTGGACCCTTGCCCTTCTGTCTTGGACCAGGCGTTCGCGGACTGGCCCCTGGTATCTCTGGCTTTACTACCATGACTCTTGGTGAGCCATCTTCTGGTAGATGCTCCAACAGCGACATTAGCAACGACCGTAGCGACTCCACCGGGAGTTGGCTGATATTGGCAAGAATGTCCTCAAAGTGACACTCCTTAACCGTATCCACAGTGCAGAGCGTGTACTCAATTTCCTGGTCTGAGGGCTCCGGGGGTTCGTCATTGGCAAAACTCGAGACATATGAAGTCAACGCGGAAAAAATACCAGTATCGGCCGGGCGTTCCGCGCGATCGATGACCTGTGCTGGGTTCTGGAGTGGTATTGGAGATAGCGCGAGGGTTTTCTGGAAGGAGAGGAAATAGGGTGGTATCAATGAGTTGACGAACAGATTGACCATGATACGGATGAGCTAGAGGGTGTTAGAAGTACGACAGAAACAAGTACAGTAGACTTACATGTTGCCAACCATCTCTTATTGATGCTTCGTTACCCTTGATGACCTGGAACAACACAACAGTTGCTAGCTGTGCCCGGCCGTCACGACCGAACCGTACTGCTGTCTCGCTGACCATGACGCTCTTCTTGTCAGCCTGCACCTCAGTGTTGAGTGACGTACTTGGTGGCACGTCTGGCGCCAATGTGCTGATGTATGACAGACACGAGATGATTCGATCCAGAGCGTCAGTTTGGCCATACTTTGCAGCGATCTGGGCGCACTGATCAAATCCTTGCACGACGCGGGAAAAGACGGCATCATCAGTGGCAGACATGAACACATACGACAGGGTCGCAATGATTGGCTTCCAAGTCGCGGCAAACATGTCGGCGTCGAAGATGTTTGTTTCGCAGATGACAATGTCAGAGGTCGATTGACACTTGACTAATAATTCCTTCCAGGCATGGTCATAAGCATTGCGGTCGCTATGCTCCTCTGGAAGAATGATTTCGCGGTTCTTGATGGACTCGTAGATCGCTTCCAGGAAGTCCGGACTAAAGTTCTTCCCATCGTTTACGCCACGGACGTTCTTCCTAAAGTCTTCCAGCTGCATTCGTTTCTCTTTCAGGTTTGGATTGTGCTGGTCAGTGTTCAGCATGATGACTGCGTATGTAAGAATATAGATGGCGTCAACATTGGCTATGTCCTCTGGCTGGACCTTGGAGAAATATTGTTCTGAGAATTCTGTCAAGATCCTCTCGATCAAAGCGGATTCTCCCGGAAGACGGAAAGCATGTAGTAGCTGTCGAAGCGCTTCATCAATTCGTTGTCCAGTAAAATCGAACAAGCTGATGAAAGCGCTCAATATCGCCTCGTTTCCTTTCTTCGAGATGAATTCTCCAAGAACTTTCTTGTCAACTCTCGTGGTTCCTTTAACAAACTCGGCGATGCACTGAGGGTCGTCCGGGTCTCTAATGACGCCCTGGGACGCTAGATAAGCGATACCAGCCTTGGGTTTCTCGTTGAATTTGGTTGCGCCTTGGATAATAATGGCCTTGCGCGCTCGCTGCGCGCGGAGCGACTCTACACTAGGATAGCCTTCGGTTACAGGCTCGTCATCCAAACGATCTGCCATGGATTGGACGAAACCGAGCAGGGCATCCAGACAAAGGGGAGGCACATTGACCGTGCTCCACGTTGCAGAATCTGGGAAAGCATTCCTCGAGAGAAGACCTACGATATCCATGCAGACGTCCCCACGGTCGATTTCACAGTCGTAGTTGACAAAGAGCTCTGCCATGTACGATGGTATCCGAACTAGGCCACCCAAATTCTCTACCATGGCTTCCCGAGCGTCAGGTTTTCGGGCGCCACCTTCGAGTCCCAGTTTCTTTCTGTCCTTCACAGGTACCGGGGTTGCCCGGCCACTTCCATTGGGTTGCTTTGGTGGCTGCTTGATAAGACTGGGCGCATGTGGGACGCCTTCGTACAATGAAGGTTCGATGCCGGGCTCTAGTGGTATCTCGACTCGTGGGAAGAGACAGGCTACCAGGTATGAGAGATATAGCTCCTGCTGCAACTTGAGCACATTTCTACATGTCGCCAGCAATGTACCGGCAACTCGCAATGACTCATTCAGAATGGCCATGTTGTCTGATCTGACCAGCTGGAAGATGTGCCGGCATAAAGTGTCCTTTGCCAGGTTTGCTAGGCTGGGATGGCTTGCTATCGAAGGTCCGGCGACTTCAAGGGCAACATCGACAATGCGCAATGCCATGACACGCATAGTATCGGTATGTTGTCGGTCGTGCGGATCCAGCAAATCAACAAGGACTCTGAATAGCTCTCTTATGGACGGTAAAGAGTAGGGTTTGATCTCGACTGGTGCTTGTGGTTGTCCGTCTGCAGCTGTTGCGGGAAGATCCAGAGTACTGCTAGCCGGATTGGCGGCATCATTGTCTTCCAGGCCTTTCTCCGGGTCGCTCGGTTGCTGAAGAGCCTCGACTTTGTGTTGCGCAGAGTCGCTTTCGCCATTTGCCGTCGGATCCATACGCAGCCCGTCCTGGTCATCCTTGCCGTCCAGCTCTTCATCCATGGCGTCCAACTCCTCTGGCGATTGGACCTCGAGCGTCTTCAGTCTGCGAAATATGACCTGGCACATGGACACCATGGCAATCTCGGCGGATCTCCGAAGCAGCTCTGATAGCCTTGCCTGGCAACACATGCTCAGACCTGTCTCCATCATCTCGCACACGCTCTCGTCGCCCAGTACTTCGCCTCCGCGGCCGGAGATCATGACTTCCATAAGCCGGAGTATGCGAAGTAGGACGATTTCGTCGGCTGCAGAGTCGCTAGCCTCGAAACGGCAGTGTGTAATGGCGGAGGAGAGTTGCTGCATAGCCTCGGGGAGGCGTGGGGAGTCATGGCTAACGATACCATATGACAGGAACTTGGTTATGGCGATGAGGGCGAGCGAGGTTATGGGCGCCGAAGTGGATGAGGAGCGGATAACCTGAAGGAAAGGGTGAAGCATAGAGGGAGTATCAAAGGTTCTGATGTCTGGTGTAGCATTAGCATTAGTAGTCGCCTCTGTGCCGTCTCAACAGTGCCATCTACCTTTGCAGCCCTTTAAGTCGTTCCTCAAGCGCGCAAATGCTGACATTAGCGGGTTATCTTGCATGCTCTTGCCCTTCTTCCCTCGCAGTCCCCACCTGCTTGGGACGGCGTCATCTTGCTCTCCCGGTCCTGCAATGCCCTGGCCGGTACGATCACGCCGCTGGACAGCCGGTGTCTTGTTCGAAGAGCTCCCCAATATGGCCGCGACTGACGAGTGTGCCCAGCGTGCATGCTTTCGCATTGCCGACGTGACAGTAATACATTCCGTGACGACGAGAGCTACCGGGTTGACTGCTACCGTAATGGGTCGGGGCTCCAGGCTCGCAATCGTCTCTTGCAGCCTTGATGCGGCATGGTCGTCACCGTCGGTGCTCGACATGGCGACGGCCGGTTTGCGGTATGGATGTGTATGCGACAAAGAAGCGGTGCGCGCAAGGCGTGGTTATGGTCGAGGGCACATATGGACAGCTATGCGTTTAGTTCAGTCGAGTTGCAACATGACACGCATCCTCCCAATACGATGGCTGCCTGGCGATAAAGACAGTGAGTGTGTTTAAGCGGCACAAAGTAATCTCGTCCGCGCAATATCTGTCCTCAATTACGAGAGCAGGCTCCAATAAGTCCCCGTCAAAACATTTGGCGGATTGGATTTAGCGGAGTTTCGGAGGTGCTCCAAGGCTGGCGCGCGACCCTCATCGCAAAAGCGTCCATCCAACCAGCATCCATCCGATGGAAAAGCAGCAAACACACCAAAGCCATTATAAACACAACCAGTATGAAATCATATGTAGTTTGATACTCTTACAGACGCACGCAGCGCTCACGTCTACTCTGGAGCTCTAACACCCATAATGCAACAACTAATGTCTAATGTATATAATCCTCCCCAAGCGCCCACCAAGTGGCAAGGGACATGCTCCAATGCCACAGAAGAGACCAGCTCGGCAAAAGATTGCTGTCTTGAGTGGTTGTGGGCTCCAACGACGAAAAAAAAAAATCAAGTACATCGAAGGAAATTGAGGTCCTCTGGGCCGGCGCCCAGCTCCACCCGAGTCGTTACTGTCGTCGCTTTGAACGTAGATGCCGACCTAGGTCTCATGCTCCTCATATCCATGTGCTGTGAATTCTACGAACCTTCCTTCTTCTCCTCTGCTGGCTTTTCTTCTTTTGCCCCTGCTTCCTCTTGTTTCTTCTTCTCCTTCTCGGCCTTTTCTTCATTCTTGGCCTTCTGAACCATGTCTTGGACCGCCGCTTTCTCCTTCTCCCAGTCGCTCTTCTTCTCGTCGAACGTCTCCTTGATCTTACTCTCTTTTGCCTTCTTGGCCTCCTCTTCGGCTTCCTTTTTCTTGCGTTCCTCCTCCATCTCCTTCATGTGTCGGATGTCGTCAACGCTGGGCTCGTAAAGATGCCAGATGGTGTAGTGAGGAAGACCGACGACGGAAAACTTCATGCGCTTGGCCATCTGTCATGTGCTGTTAGCCTTGTACCATGCAAAAGTAGCACATAGCGTACCTTGCCGAAACCCTCCGTCTCGGCGTGTTTCTCGAAACTGAATGCGGGGAAGTGAACACCAGCACGGAAGACCTTGGCTTTGGCCAGGATACTGACACCGCCAACACCGTCGATTTCCATCTCCATGTCTGGATCACCGTACGGGTCCCGAAGGTAGGCCAAATGCGGGCGCCAGGTCGCGTATTCGGCGTAGCCCTCGACAATGACGGCATCCTCATCAAGAGTGTCGGCAAGCGCAAGGGCTGTCTCGGATTCTTGCCAGGAGTTCAAGTCGTATGGTTGTTCGCCCCCAAGCCAGTCTGGAAGTGGTCGCCAAACGTCTGCGTAATATGTTAGTAATAGACTTGTGCTATACATGTCCAGTGCAACGTACTCGGTACAATGACGTCCTTGTTGTGCCTCATCAGATCTTCCAGAATGGTGAATGGAGCAGTCTCGACGTCTACATCTCTCCAGTATACCCAGCTGTGTGTTGGTCGTAGGGCAGCGCTCAGCAGCCAGTTACGCGCCTGCGCCATTGACTTGCGGCGACTGGCCTGAGCCGCAAAACCGTGTCGGCTTTCAACGTCCTGGTTGACCTTTTGCCCAAAGTCCTTCTCCATGATGGAGATCTCGCCAAACTGCTGCTTTGGGTCTGGGTTGGCTTGCAGCTCCTCCAGCTTCTCCGTCAAGAGCGAGATGGTATTGTCCTTGGAATCTCCGACAAGGAAGGCCAAGTCGATGAGGTTGTGTGGGTACGTGAGATTCTTGAGGTGGCCAAAGAACATGGGCAGATGCGGTGCCGCGTCTCGCAACGGAGCGCAGAGCAAGATGCGTTCCTCCCTTTCCCACCCCCTCGCCGTACCCTGCACATTGTTCAGGTCGTAGTATCGCACCGTCTCGAGCTGTGCATCGTCGTTTGAAGAGAGCAAGCTGAGGGGGCCGGGGCCCAGATTCGGTCGCAGGTCGGGGAAGAAGAAGAAGAGGACGGTGAAGAAGATGGAGCCCACCAGCAGTATGCGCTGTATTAGCGCTCTCCGCCGTCTGAGCGTAGGCTGTGAGCGTGGCTGGAATCTACAAGTACAGTGAATGTCAGGATTGTGCTTCATCGGGTCGCAAAGGTAGACAACGTGCGCAGGCACGTGGCGTGTAAGTGACGGGCTATGCATTGCTGCTGGACGTACTTGTGGGGTTGAATTGAGAAGGTGCCTCCTCCTTGTGAGGGATATGCCCCATTCGAGAAGGCATGGCGCTGCATCTTCCCTTTGGACGAGGAATGTAAGGGCAACATTCGAGAGGAACGGGCGCCAGATATCGATGGATCGCTCCCTTAGAGACCCCCGGTCACTTGGGACCCGCCAGATGACCCAGTTGCTGCACCGAGTACCCCTCTTCTAGCCTCCTCGGATGCTGCTACGGCGGACTTGTGTTGGATGCAATGGTTGTCTGGTTGCAGCCGTTGGAATCGTGGATTGAGATGACACTCTGGCTGCGTTTGAAATGTTGCGCGTCTTGATGGCCTGCGTTGCAGGACTTGGCGTTGGATTAATTCGCCAAGACCACGGTGACGTTCAGAAGGGGGCTCTTTGTAATTTACTCGCGGCCGGTAGCGGAGATTTGGATCAATCGACTCTACTTGGATGCATGTGTCGACGCGCGAGACTGGCGAGATGCTGTGATCGTGATGGCTGCGATGCATATGTGTGTGCAGGACACTTTGCACCATTCCGCCGCTTGTGAGGCTAAGCCGAGTCAGCTAGCATGGCTCCGGGGTTGTTTCAGAGGCAATCATGTACCGCGACACGAACGCCCATTTCCGGAGAAACGGCGGATGCCATGCGATATGCTGACGGGCCCGAATGAACCTTGACCTTTGCCACCTCACAGCCAATCCATCACGCACATGGCATGCACATTGCCAACCAAAAGGGAAATTGTGAACGCCTCCAACGATACCGAACACACGATGCCACATTGCACAGTCCAGGGTGGTAGACCATGAAAGCAAACAAAGCACGAGGTGGTGAGATGAACGCATCTGATGCAAATACTGATGGTTGCTTAACTACTACATGGATACAACTGATGAGGTACCACTACAGCCACAACCGGCTTCCTGCACCGAGTGCTCTATTGGCCGTTGCCATTTCCTTCACGTGCAAAGCGAATGCTATCTGAACACTGTTAGCAATGCCCAAACACTCGTGTCGCAATACTATGTGCAAAGGGTTCTTGCTCAGACAGCCGTGTTAAATCATCCCCCGTCGCCTGGCCCCTGATCGCAGCGCTCCAAGACGGATTGCCGCAAACATTGGCTCAAAGACCACAATTACGCGGCGCTGAACAAGCCAGCAGTGCAACTCCACAACCCATCATCCCGGCCGAGACTGGTAGGGTGCGGGAGGGTGACCCGACGACAGATGTCGTTGAATGGATAGACTAGTTTTCCTCCTGGCGAAAGGGAACAAATTGAGCGTGCTTACCGTATGTGCACATTGTGCGCGGATGCAATGCGCAGGATGCACTGGGTATCTGATTGCCATGTTAGCATTGTGCCTTTCAAAAGATAGACTGCAGAAGCTGAAGGAGCAAAGTGTGATCAGACAAAGGTAAGCGGTATGTGTTTTCTTCAAGAAAGTTCAGTAGCAGAACTGAAAAAATACGTTCATCATTGGAGGTGGGCATGCGAATGGGAAAAGTAGCTTACCATATTGTGGGATAAACCACGGAGGATGCTAGAATTAGTACTGAGACAGCATGTCCACCACCTTTGTCGCAGCAACTAGATACAGCCTGGTATCAAAGACAATGTGACAACTGCACGTCGTGCAACCGCAGACAGTTGTAACGGCCAGCAAAAGCCCCAAGGCGCCTCGGCCTGAAGACCCATATGCTTACTGCATTCAAGTTCCTTGTAGCCGTTACTTGGCAACTGAGTATTCGTTACAGTATAAGCAACCTTGTAGCTGCCACGCGCGAAAGCAAGCCGGCGTTGGCCGTCATCTAGTCGGAGTTAGCTGAGAACGTAGACTTTGTTGCGAAAGCAGAAGCTCTGGAGACGAGATCAGAGGGTGGTGCATGTGTTCAAAGCTCATTTGAGATCACAAGAACTATTTCAAGGGTATCAATCATGAAAGTGAGAGGGAGAGAGGAAATAGTGTAGACATACCTTGGGCGTGGATGTGAGTAGAGGAAAGAAGGGTTGGCTTGGACGCGAAGGAAAATTGATCTTAGCTGCGAACTCTTGGCAGCCTTACCGCTTAGTCAGTGCTTTTTCCGCAAGCACCATGAGATCACTAGCACCCGCAACACCGCAAGCACAGCACACCCACCATGGCGACGAATATGGACAGGAGGAGAAACAATGCGCCAAGTGGCGGAACAAGTGCGCCGGTATTTGCGCGAACTATGCGCGACCCGCAGTACATTGAGAAGCTGAGGCCGACAAGGTCAAGAGGCCCGAATGAGCTTCGTAGGATCTGTGAGTGCCTCGTCTCCTTGCTCTCAACTCCCTGCGCGCTGAGCAGCTTCGGCTGAGCGGCCTCGACTATCCATGCTCCAACGCAAAGCGTGTCTCATGTAGCTTTAAACTGCTCACACATTACTAGTCCTTCAGACATCCATCATACCCTCCGCATCCGGATCTGCCTACCTAGAAATCCCCTCGTCCTCTCCTTCACCGACCTCTACCCTCATACCACCAACTTCATCCCTGAAGATTACCGCCTCAATACAAGGGCCCAAGCCCCTCCCCCGAAGCGCGCCCTTCAGTCCGTCGCTCCTCCTCACGACCACTGTCAAGTTCGCCCCATTCGCAACCAGGCATAGACGAGGCTATATACGCGACTCAACGGAGCGGGATCTTGGCGTTCACCTAGAGACAGCGCTACGGGGAGTTATCATTGGCGAAAGATGGCCAAAGAGTGGAGTCGAAGTCGTCGTGACTATCTTGGAGGGGGATGAGGACGGGTGGTGGGGAGATTCTGGGGGTGGGGGAAGCACAAGTGGCAGTGGGTGGGGTCTTTTGAATGTTTTAGCAGGATGCATAACAGTTGCGAGCGCTGCGATAACAGATGCAGGCATTGACTGTGTTGACATGGTGTGTGGCGGTGTCGCAGCCATCACACGCAGTCCAGGTTCAAAGCAGGAGCAAGAGCTGGCCAGGATATTGGATCCGTGTCCAGCAGAGCACAAGGACGTGGTTGCAGCATGTGTGGTTGGCTACCTTGCTTCGAGAGACGAGATTACGGAAATATGGATGAAGGGCGATGTTGGTGCAGATCCCGATGCTCTGATCGAGGGTGCCACACATGCGGCTGTGGGTAGCCTTGCGGTAGTCAAGGACGTCTTGCTCGAAGCGCTCCAGGCCAAGTTTCAAGGTCAGATCGACAGCAGCGAAGGCGGTTTGAAGAGGAAGGCCCAGGATGTGGATATGACTGGCTGAACAAGTACAGCAATGCGCCTGTACTGTCTCTGGTACCTCTCCACGGGAATGCCGACGCTGGACCAATGATGAAGCAAGTAGCAAGCCGGCCATCTGCCCGAGACTACGTTCAAGCAAACGACACTAGCACTCTATAGTCAGCTGCTGCGAGCTTCTGTAGCATCTATGGTCTATAGGCCCGTTGACATGACACTCTACAAATGCATAGCGTCGGCGTTCGGAGCTACGTCTAGCCTAATGGATATGGATCTCAAGGCGATGCACGCATCCAAACGTTGGTAGGCTATTAAGATGCACATGTGTTCAACCGAAACTTGTTGGCTTAGGCTATCTTCGCCAACAACGTGAACATACAATCTTGGTTACTGCAAGTTTCCGCCCGGCAGGCTTTTACCACTGAAGTTGATCTTTGTGTTTGATCTGCGCAGAGAACGTTCAGTTCAAAGGTACTTTGGTTTTGGCTCAGGTCGGTTTCACCGGCATGTTTACTTCTGCCGCCGATACCACCATTGCTGCCAAGGCATATGTCGGAGTTTGGGATAGTATGATTGGTGCGCAAGTAGCGAAGAAGTGGCTGGGATCCTGCTATCCCTAGCTGATCTACTAGACAATGGCGTCACGTTCGCGAACTGGGCATGAGTATGGCAGTTCCTTGGAAAATGATGCAGCGGACAGAAGACGAGTATACCCGCTAATAGCAAAGCTCCCCGAGCTTACGACCCACTTGAAGGATGCATGCCTTCAGAACCTTCCGGGTGGGTCGTATTGGCAATGGGCAATGGGCAATGAGCGTGGGTCTTGAGGTCATCCCGTTCTTGCCTATCGTGAAGGCAATACTTGCCGAGATTAGACCAACAGCAATCCTGCCTCCCCGGAAGCGTCATGTCCATGTGCAGTTGCCTGCTTAGTCTTGACGAGAAGCAAGCAACTTTCACATTGCAGAGCTTGCCACTCTTCCTCTTACCTGCCCACTTCTTCTTGGTCTCTCTATCGTTCCAATCCGACTAGCTACCTGCCCGCCTTTCGTTTTTTCACGCCCGAATCACAGAACAGCAGCCGGCAAGCCATCCGTCTTAGCTGCTCCTCCGCGGCTCAAGACTTCCTGCAACTAGTGTTGGTGCATATCTCTCGCGATTGCGATTCTGGCACAAGTGGGCAAGCGAACATTATACTTAAGGCTTGGGTGTAGACGCAGTTCTCGACAGTCCAAAAAAAATTTCCCCGTCCTTTGTTCCACGGTCGTTGTTGTGTTACAGTCGTTCGCTGATATGTCATCTGTACGTTCTACAACAACATCCATGTTCCCTGCCAGTGCGGCGACGCTAATGATGCTGATAGCTTACTCGCGCAATCGCGCTACTCCCTGTGCTCTTTGCGACCATCGCGAAAGCCGTCCACCCAGTCGAAGTGCGCGGCCAGGACTTTATCGATACCGTCACCAACAACCGGTTGATGATTGTTGGTGTTGACTACCAGCCCGGAGGTCAAGGCGCATACCAGCCCACAAACAGCCAGGATGCGCTCACAGATGCCGACGTCTGTCTGCGCGATGCTGTCCTCATGCAGAAGTTGGGGGTGAACACTATTCGTGTCTACAATCTTGACCCTTCTCTGGATCACTCCATGTGCGCCTCCATCTTCAATTCCGCTGGAATCTACATGATCCTCGATGTCAACTCACCGCTACCCGGAGAGAGCATCAACCGCTTGCAACCGTGGACAACGTACAACAGTGACTACCTCAGCCGCGCTTTTGGTATTATTGAGAACTTCATGGGCTTTTCCAACACCCTTGGGTTTTTCTCTGCAAACGAGGTCATCAACGATTTGTCCACTGCTGAGTACAATCCACAGTACATCCGAGTAAGTCTGAGCCGCCATCAACCTGGCTTGACTTGTTGCTAACATAAAGGCAGGCTGTTCAGCGTGACATGAAAAACTACATTGCCAAACATTCCAAGCGCGCCATACCTGTCGGCTACTCTGCTGCTGACGTGCGTGAGATTCTGCAAGACACATGGGCCTACATGCAGTGTGTCGATAACAATGACAACTCGTCTTCGGACTTCTTTGGCCTGAATTCATACAGCTGGTGCAATGGCGACAACTACCAGACCTCTGGATACGATGGCCTGGTTACCATGTTCAACGGTTCCGCGATTCCCGTTTTTGTAAGTTTGATATGTCATCTACATGTTCATCTCGACTAATAGCAACAAGTACAGCGAATACGGCTGCAACCGCGTCATGCCTCGTGACTTCGATGAAGTCCAGGCTCTCTACGGCCCCGACATGCGCGCCCTTTCTGGCGGCCTCGTGTATGAGTACTCGCAAGAATCCGCTAATTACGGACTCGTGCAAATCAACGAGGACGGCTCTGTCAAGCTCTTGGCCGACTACGACAACCTGCAAGCTCAATTCAATAAGCTCAACATGAGCGCTCTTGAATCCGCAAACCCACAATCCACCAGCATCAAAGCCCCTGACTGCTCTGCCAGCCTCATCTCAGCGCCAGATTTTAGCAAAAACTTTACCATTCCTGCTGTTTGTCCTGGCTGTCAAGATCTCATCAACAATGGGATTCAGAACCCACAGAGGGGCGCCTTCGTCAACGTCAACGACAAGCAGGTTTCGCAGAAGGTGTATGGAAGTAACGGCGAGCAAGTTGATGGTTTGACGCTCAATGTTGTGTCTAACGATGGGTCTAATACGCCTGGCGGCGACAGCACGACCCCGAGCAGTACAGCCAGTTCGAGCAGCAAGCCTAGCCAGACTGGAAATGAGGCATCACCATCACAGACAACACAGGGCTCGGCTTCGCAGGTTGGCGGTAGTTGTCTCCTGGCTCTACTGTCAGTGTTTGCGTTTGCCCTCTTTCTGTAAGAGGATTGGTTGCAGCATGATTTGACGATGATTTGCTTTCTCAGCATTATGTACTGATGGCTTCGGTTATGATACGACACTTTTTCTTCCACCGCCGCGCAAGCTAATGAAGTAATGGTCTGGATATGACGAGGGATTTTATGAGGACGAGAATTGCGCGCTTCTTGCATACATGTTGACCGAGGTATCTGTATATACCCTGTACATAGCTTTCCAGCATCTACTGCTTATATACGCAGTTATGAGGACGACGTTCAATCAAAGGTTTTTTTATGGGCGATGTGATTTCATGATTTCATGTACAATGTCGGACTCGTAGATGACGGGAAGTATTCGTCTCCCTCCTCCCTTTCCCTGATTGATACAAGCACATCATGCGCACCCAAAAAAAATGACATGAAAAAAAAAGTCCCCCATACATTCATTCATTCATTCAGCCGTGGCTTTCCATCATTTGTGAAACCGAGCCATCCAAGCGCTTTTATGTTGGCTCAACCATCCCAGCCAGCAACCTAAATGTTCGGGCCCATAGCCTCCTTCATCTGCTCCTCTTTCGCCACTTCATCTCCATGCTCCGCACAATCACATCCGTACCTTCTCCGGAACTCAAATGGCGGTAGACCATCTAGCTTCTCCAATGCCGCGTGACTCGCCCTAACACGTGCATACCGTCCGCTTTGGCCGAGGGAGTAGAAGTGCACCTTGCCGTGAATCATGATCATTGCCGCAACAGCCTTGCCTTTGCCAGGAATCAGCGTCTCCGTCTCCAGTGCGCCCATGCGCCAGTCGTTGCAGCCAAAGTTGATGGAGAGAAGACGGCTGAGACGAGTGGTGGGATGGTTAGAGGCAAAGTTTTCGTAGGCGTCGAGTGTCATATCTTCGAAGAAGGGCTTGAGGTGCATATTGAAGAAGTCTTGGACGACGCTAAAGTCAAATTCGGCATCGACGAAGATGGCCGCGGCGTAGGCTTCGATGACATCGGCCAGGCACTTTGGCGGCTCGCTGATGGTGACCCAGTAGTCAACTGCACCACCGGCTTCCCTCTCGGCCTCTTGAGCTTCCGACACGTAATCGCGGATTTGGGATGTTAGGATGGCGGTGTTCTGTTTGATATGAACATGCCAGCCTAGCTTTACGCATACTGCTCCGAGAAACTTGTTTGAGACCATTGGTGTCTTGTGCTCGGTGAGCCACTGGGGGTCTTTGTCTGGATACTTGTAGTAGAGATGTGTGATGAACGCCATATCAAGGAGAGAGTCGCCGAGGAACTCCAAACTACATCCAGTGTTAGATTTTGTTTCTTTATACGGATCATGTACATACCGCTGATAATTTGGTATGTTCTCGTATATGTACGGATAAGAAGGATGCGCGAATGCTGACCGAAGCAGACGAGGGTACTTGAAATGATAAGGGTGCTTTGCCTCAATCTTGCAAGCCATGTCCAGCATAGCTGCAGTTGCATCTGCGATTTGGTATTTTGGCTTCTGGTACGCGGCGTAGTAGTCTGACCATTTCGACATCTCATGATCGGGGCTGTTGGCGAAGAGCCTGACTGCTTTGACCGTCTCGTCCCAGTCGGCAGCGTTCCACCGACCACCCTTGTAGTGTTCTTGGAAAGCAGCACCGATAAAAGCCTCGCATACATCGGCAATACTTTTATCGCCCAGGTTGTGCGTGAGTTTGAGCCAGTCGTCCTCGGACTTGTTTACACCTTTACCTCTGAGAAGTTTCATACCCTCTGGATACCATGTACGACTACTTGACATTAGTCTTGACTTCACAGTTCTGGGGTCGAACATACCGAGAGAATGACTCAGTGCGAATATAATTGTAGAGCTGTATATCGCGCTCCGTCCCATCCGAGGATGTGACCTTCTTCTTGCCGATAGCGGTCTCTAGGAGATTCTTATTGCAGAGCATTTCCATGCGGCGGACGTGAAACTCGAACTCGTTCTCGTCTGGCTGTTGAACAAATACCGACAGCGAAGTAGCCATCTTGAGGAAACAATCTCCCAGAAA
>Ga0265797_10006782_pt1 | contig 16003 bp, 15 predicted proteins | sample P2T30metagenome_FD_192433 | JGI IMG/M metagenome (GOLD analysis project Ga0265797, IMG submission 192433) | Plant litter microbial communities from East Loma Ridge, Irvine, California - P2 T30 | ecosystem: Environmental > Terrestrial > Plant litter > Unclassified | place: USA: California... | reverse complement strand
AAATATGGTCGCCCAGGAGTGTACAACGAGCTCGCGATCGTCGGGCATCACAACAACAACAAGCCGAGCTTGAAAAGCTTCAAAAAGCCAAGCAAGCCGAGATCAAGAAGGCAGCACGCGATTGTGATCTTCAACTCAAAGCTGCGAAGCGTGTTGAGCGGGAGAAGGGTTGGGAGGAGACCAGAAAGCGGAAGGCCGCAGAGAAGGCTGAAAAAGAGCATCGTAGAAGCCTCCGCGACGCTGCCAAAGCTATACAATTGCCCTAATTGGGTAAGCGCAAAGCTTCAAAACCTTATAAGCTAGCTACAAAGCGTTAAAAGCGTGGTGGTGTTGCTCTAGCTGTGGTGGGAGCCGCGAGGGGTGCATTAGCTGTTCGACCGCGTAGTCGCCGTGATCGCGTGATAACGCCCTCCAAAAAAAATTCTGAATAAGCTAAAACTTTCGTAGGCCTGTATATAGTATAATCCTAACTTTATGCAATTTTATTACGATTTGTGGGGGCTGTACAACCTTATCTTTTTAACTATATTGTTGTTGTTGGGGTGTGCAACTGGCGATCATGTGCAACTGGCGCACGGTCACTGTAGTCCTCCCCAGCTGAGCGATCTCTGCGTCAACAACTGTACATGCCACAATGAGCAAACGTTGATATTTCTCACGACTTTCACGATAGCATCTAAACACCTACTTTCAGTTACTGTCTGCCAAGAGCTATTGACGATGAACGGCTAACTGGATGCATTTTGATGATCTTGTTGTTTGTGCGGCGGGTGAACCACCAGAATGCGCATTCTCGACTTCGAATTGACTTTTCAATCTGCAGTCTTATTGCTCTAACTCCAGCTTCCTCCCTAGCTAACTCAATTCTTCGCAGATACGCATTGACTGTCTCATGATGACGTGCGTGCCAGCACGCTGAGATGCACTTTGGACTGTCATTTCACGACTTAACGTCACAACACTGGCTTGCGGATAGGGAAGACAAAAAAGAAAATACAGGATGTGTTGCTGCAGGCTTATTGGACATGAATAGTGACTTCGGCTTACAAAGTCCCCGGAGAGTGCACTTTGTTGGTATTCTTCGCCTTGTTGCGCTCCCTGAGATCTAATTCCCTCACTACCGCTTTAGCCAATTTCCTCCTTTCTTCGCGATCCTTCTTCTTCATTTCATCAGATCCTATTTTGCCTGACTGCTGGTTGCGAAACTCTTTCCAAAGTTTCCCATAGAAAGTGAGATGCTTATCTGCTTTCTCCTCGGCCTTGCGCTGATGGTGTTCTTCCTCGTCCTCAGTGTCATAGAATTCCAGATCGCTGTTCTTTTCAGGGAGGCATCGGATGGTTTCAGGTGACTGTGTGTCGATGAAGTGCTGGTCACGACATTTATGCCAGGCTTTGGTACGTTTGTAAGCCTTGTACCCGTCTAAGCAACTGAAAAAGAGGAACAATATAAGGGTGGGGCAAAGTATAAAGGCCAGAATACAGCCAACAACGATGAAGCCAATGTTCATGATGAGATTTGTCCGAAACCTCGTGTATAGGTATGCAGAAGAATTGTTGATTTCAGAATAAGGGAAGGGAGGACTGCAAGGAAGTGGGTGGTTTTCTAGTCCTATCCGGGTAATCGGAGTCTCTGACGCAAGCGATGCTGTGCTTAGTCTTACCGGATAGCTCGGCCGTTTAGACAAGTCAACTATCGATCCCCGCACGGTAAGCAACGCCACCTTGCCCTGATAGGAAGGGACGCGACGTACTGTCTAAACATTGCTATTGGCATCGCACAACAACACGAACAGCGGTATCAACAGGAGTGTAGTGGAATAAAGACATGCAGCGTATGTATTCGAGGAACAAACTCTAAAGCGGCAGAACGATGTCAACTTTCTCTTGTCCGCGCACGGTCCCCTCCTGACTCCATCTCCATAGCATATTCGCACAATCGCAGAGTCTAGCACCATGAGCTTATGACTGTTGGGCGACCGTGGTCGTTGAGGCTGCATGTATCTCCTGCTCGTTCAAGTCCAGTTGGCGCTGTGGTATGCATAGCAAGGCCGCCGCAAAAGACAGCACAGCAGCTGATACCACTACACATCTAACGTCGTCAGATGAATTGCTGCGACTTTCGATCATCGAGTCTTCCATGCACTCTCAACATCCAGCCAGGTCTTGAAGTCCTTGAGCTCCGGATTACGCTCCTTCAGGCTAGGAATGTCTGCTCCATACCCAACATCGCGGAACCACTGAAACATGTAGCCTAGCTCCTTAACCATCCCGTTGATCGCCGCCGATATCAATCTGTACGTCGTCGGCAGATTCTGACCTGTCTTCTCCTCGAAAATCGTCTTGAACTCATCGTAAGTCAACTCGTCTCCTGCAATCGATATCCTCTCGTTGAGATACTCTTTAGGCTTCATGAAAGCCTCGGCTGCGAAGAAGCCAATGTCACTCGTGGCGATTAGCTGTAGCTTCTGGTCTCGGCGCAATGTCGTCTGCCAGCTTGTTGTAAAAACTTTGCCGAAGAAATTTGGCATTAGGTTTTCGAAGAAAGCGACAGGACGAAGGACGGTGTAGTTCATGCTGCTATTGCTGTCCACCTTGCTAAACAGGTGCTGCTCGATGTTGTGTTTGCTGATAAAGTGCGGAATGTTAGTGGGGTCTTTGTCAGATCTCGAGCCGCCGCGATCGACGGACGAGTAGACAAAGTGTTTCACACCGTGTTTGAGCGAGGCATCAACCAGGGCTTTGCCTTGACGCTCTTCGCTCTGGGCGTTTTGTCCACCTCCCATTGGAACCTGCTATTGTCAGCATCTGCAATGTTGCGCGGGACAAGTCATCTCTCTAGATTACCTGCACACTGAACACCCCCCAGATGGGCAGGTTGGTTGCTTGTCTTGCTGAATTGAAGACATCTTCAATCGTGTCTAGATTGCCCGTAACGAGCTTGATCTTCGGAGACTTCTGGGCAAGCCTCTGTGCGGATGCTGACTGCGCGTTGCGCGTAAGGGCGAGAATCTGCAACTCGCTGTTGGCCTTGAGAAGCGCGTTCACAACGGAACCGCCTTGCTTTCCAGTAGCGCCAGTTATCAATACCGCAGCCATGTTGGTGCGTTTCAGAGGATGAAGGACGTGATGCTCAGAAGTGGGAATTGGATGCTATGTAATAAGCAGAAGGACGTGAATGCTAGTAAACACGTAGAGATATTGTGTTAGCTGGCGGGTGAGTGACAGGACAGTCAATTATTTGAGGTCTTCATAGCTTTATCACAGCTTTGGTGAGCACGTTTAGCCGGTGGCAGTGTAGCAAGACAGTCGACTTTGCGACCCCTACAGGCAAGAAGACATCTTTCGTCCGGCTCCCAAGTTGACGATATGTGACGTCACTATCATGTCTGTGCGCGAAATGAGGCGGGCAGCCTTACACATCTCGGCCTTGCTGAAGACGCGAGCGCGAACTCGTATGCCCGCGCCCACAAAAACACCGGTTCTGGCCTGTTGTATGATAACAACCCTATTTGCAGGAGAAGTTCATCGTCCGTAAAAGCACGCGGCCTACGACTTGCGTTATCTTTGTTGTTCAATCATCATCATTCGTATTCTCATCTTCAGGCCCACAAAGTGCTGCTATATCCAATGCTACTTATCTAGCCTTTCTGTATCTGATGTCACCCCGGCTGATTAGAACAGAGCTGCATGCCGAGCAAGAGTGCCTCGATGTTTTCGCTTCAGAACGACACTTAGAAAAAGATGGTGATTCTGGAACTACAAGAGCCAAGACACAAGGCAAGAACGATAGGCGCATCTGAAGTTGACTTTCGCTGCGGAGTGGAGTCCAAAAAGAGATGACATAGGTATGGGTGTGTCGGCCTATCGGAATCTCCAAAGACGGCTCTTCCTAAATCAGCGACACTGCAACTGAAGCGCCATCCTGCTGAGCTGAACGATATCCCGCCTCGACGACAGACAATGCACGTTGCGCCTCCTCGAGACCGACAAGCGGCCGCTGGCCTGCGCGGCAACGAGCGAGCGCGTCCCGGAAGAATATGGGATAGAACTCGTCGGTGTTGTACTCGACAGTTGCGGACCGCGACACGCCGTCAGCAGACTTTACGACAATCTGGTCAGCGAATCCCTGGAGATATGCAGTATCGTGAGAGACCGAAAAGCCGAACTCGCGCTGGTCATCCGGCGTGCCAGGGTACAGATATCCTGTATGTACATGGGCAATTTGACCAGAAGACATGGTTACTGTGAACATAGCCAACTCGTCAATGTCAATGTCTTCGCGGAATGTCCTCGTTTGTGCCGAAACCGAGATTATTCGACTTTCGGTCAGTGATTCCAGAAGATCGAAAAAGTGCACGCCGACATTGAGAATGGACCCACCACCGGCCGTAGCTTTTGTAAGCATCCATTTGCAGCCATTTGTTTCGTACCGACTGGACGATCCGACAATAAAGCGGAATGACAAATGTCGAAAACCAGCAGGCGATAGCGATCCGTTTTGACTAAGCTCGCGTGCCAGGTCGCTCACACGCAGAATAAACGGGACAGTGACGAAGATGCCAGCTTTATTCGCTGCTTGAAGGAGTGCAGCGACTTCGGCTGTGTTCAGCCCACAAGGCTTTTCGATCAGGAATGGCCGTCCTTTGTCGATGATCATTCGGGCGGTCGCCGCCATCTCCGAGTGCCGGCTGAAGACCATTGCAAAGTCAAAGTCAAGATTGAGCAATTCGCCGCGCGACAGCAACGGGCAATTGAGTCGACGTGCCATTTCGGGGCCCGCGAAGCCCTCGCTATCGCATATTCCAACGACTGTGATGCCAGGGTCGGTCAGGACGGGGATATATAGCGGAAAATGCCAGTGGCTAACATCGAAAACAGCGATGCGCATAGTTGATGAATGTACAGGTAATAGAACAATGCGGAGAAAGCGTATGTTTTCATCCGACTATATCAAACCCGCAATGAAAGGTGTTGTCGGGTCGGTTATTGCTTCCGAAAGCGACAAGGCTGGACGGACCGGCCCGACCGGGTTCTCCCCGACTCCGTAACCTCAATTGCTGCACGATGAGGTACCCCGCGCGGGGTCGTTCTTCCTTATCTCGGCATCGGGCCGACAATATGGGACTGTTGGAACCCAATACCCTTGTCCAGCTGAGTTTGATATATACCTTCATTCCGAAGGCGGCTCTACATTTTGCTACTTGTGACTAGCCTACCTTGATTGCCTGCTCACACGTACGGAAACGTAAACAGCAATCCTCCACATCAACATGTCCAGTAGTGGTGTTATCAATGTCGCTGTAAGTTAATGTAGCAAGCACTGCGGATTGGCCATCTGACTAGACGCAGGTTGTCGGTGCTGGGGAAATCGCAATGTGCACACATGTAAGGTCATACATATCTGATGTATAGTAACGATCTCGTTCGACTAACTCTAGCATGTAGCTACCCACCCTAGGCTTGCTTTCACATATGTACAAGGTTACAGCAATAGTGGATGTTTCAAAACAAGCCGTAGAGCATTGTTCACGAAAGTTCAACATCCCTCGCACCTTCACTGACGTGTAGGTCCGGTCCTATCTAGTCCATGCCCCCGTACTCACGTCTCCAACAGACCCCAAATGCTGGCAGCGTGCTCCGACGTTGACATGGTATTGATGTGTCATTCCGAGTGAGTCGTACTTTGCAACTGGTGTCAAGTCTGCACGATTGCTGATATCAAGGTCCATCTTCAGCGAGTTTCATGGCATCCACGCAGTACAGTGTCTGAGAGCCGGCAAGCATCTTTTCATCGAAAAGCCGATGGCTCAGACCTTGCGAGAAGCGGACGATATTGAGGCCGCACGCCTCGCTTCCGGCAAGTTGGTATTCGTCGGTTACATGAGACGATACGCGACCGCGTTCTTGAGGTTCAAGGATGCTGTGCGAAAACTGGATCCAGCCCAGATCAACTATGTTCGATTTCGCAACTTCACATCGAGGGTCAGGGATGGAATCATCAGTCAGAGCGGGACTTACTCACAACGGTTCTCGGATATCCCTAGAGAAGCTTCGTCTGAGAGGCTTCAAGTCGCCAGAAGCCAATTTGAGGAGTATACGGGCCTCGACTACGAATCACCAGTCGCACAGTACATTCGGGCTTGCAAGTTTCACATCTCTCCGCACGATCTGAGTCTTATGCGAGAGCTGTTCGGTCATCCTCGCCGTGTTATTGCTGCTGTTCCTAACGGCCGAGGGAACTTCCTGTCTATCATGCTACAATACGACGGCTTTGTTCTTGCGTACGAGTCAGGCGAAGATGCTGTATTGTCTGTAGACGCGACCGTCGAGGTCCTGGCTCAGCACCAGCGACTTAAGCTTACCTTTGACTCGCCGTATATCAAAGGTTTGCCAATCACTGCGACAACGCTGTCCAGGCACCCTAACGGCGACTTTTCGGAAGAGACGATCCGGCCGACATATGAGGATTACTATACGTTGATGTTCAAAGAGCTGTATCGCTGCCTGAGCGGCGACGCAGAAGTCAAGACTACTGTGTTAGACTCTCGGGAAGAGATTGTTATGCTAAGCACCATTTTGAACGTCTTGGCAGAAGAGTTCCAAAAGAATCAGTAGATTGATAGAGATTGAGAAGGCATATTGTTGTGTGCAGAGCATATAATTACGCAATCACCATAGTTCTTGTTCGTGTTGTCGTCGATGTATCAGGCGAGGCCGAAGTCTACGTGAAAATCCGGTCGTTCTCATCATCCAGGATTCTACATTTAGCTTATTGCCATGATGGGCGAGCCTCAAAACCAAGGCTGGTTTTTGGATATGTGTGATCGGGTTCGTGATAGAGTGGAATAAGGCTGAGGAAAGGAACTGTAGAAAAAGAACGACCACCTCAGTGCGAAACGATTCATTGATTGGCCGGTGGTTACTTAACGCCATATGAATTATTCTCTTACGGGTGCTAGGCGGGCTTCGCTTAGGTTGATACCCGCTCATCACTGTAGAAGGGCTTTTCGCCGCACTCTGGTTACATATCGATGCATCATCGCCTAGATAAGGCTATCATCTTCCATCAACGACTTTGGCAACCATGATACCACGTCGCTGCCATGTCCACGAGACCCAAACACCGTCTTCGTCATCATCCTCCGTGGGCGTCAAGCAGGGGTACCTATGATTGATGGTCAGCCAACCAACATCCTCTCAACCCATCAGCTCGTCAACGAGATTTCCTAAAGTACTTACGAGAACTCAGATCTTCCGTCATTCACGATCCCCGTTTCCAGCGCAATAACTCGCTTGAAATCATCAGGCGGAGGCGCATCCTCCAGCGTTGCCCAAAGCTTCCAAGTCTTGCCGTCGTCCTCACTAATGGCAAGACACAACGGTGTTCGCGGACCCCAGTTTTGCGTCTGATAGTTACCGGCCCTTCCGTTGCGTTAGATCCTGAACATCGATGCACGCTCAGGATGCAAACTCACCAAACAACTCTTCCGTCCCGTAAGATTGTCACGCAATGACCCGAGTTGTTGTTCGGCAGCGATGTCCTATAAGCAGGCCCCCACGTTCGACCATAGTCTGTAGAGTCCGCTTGGATGATGCAACCAACACTGGATCGCATCGTCATGTGACAATGGCCCGGTTTGTCTCGAGATTCCCATACACCAGGTTGGATAACACCCTCTCCCGGGAAGCTGCCGTCAGCCTTCCCGCGATCAGAGGGGAGCTCTATGAGATCAGATCGGATCCACTTATCTCCTTGCTTAAAATCGTCTCCAGGCCCAGGTCTAGGCGCTGTGTCAGACCAAGCGTCCTGCAAGTCAGCGTGAGCCATCGCGTCGACAACAGACGAGAGAACAGAGGAAAGAGCGGAGGAGGTAGCAGAGAAACACCAAACAAGGACGTACCCATACACCATAGGCCTCACTACCTGGCGGATTGGTAACTTCGTACGATCCCACCGAAAGCCAATCGCCGTTGCTCAATACTATCGGCGGATTCTTTTGCGGCCCTCTACCTCCTTTGCCGTCTAGTCCAGGAACGAGCTCTCTCGCTACAGACCAGGTCTCTCCACCATCACTGCTGCTTGTCCAGAACGTGACCCAGACGGGAATAGGCGTGAACTTCTTGAAGAAGACATGAAGTTCCTGCGGCCGGGAGCGGTCAGGAATAAACAGGACCGGATTCCAATATACGACTTCCTCGCCTTCTTTGTTGCCGGCGATGTCACGAGGCTTAGTCCACTTGCCATCAACATTCTTAGAGAACCTGCTCACATCCTTTAGTCGTATTGCGAGTAGTCGCGAGCTTCACAATGAGGAAAAGAGCACTGACCAGATCTTTGTATCTATCGAGCCCTCATAGGACCCTCCGAACCAAGTCGAATATCTAACACCGCCAGCCACGGCAATATTGGTGCAGTGAATTGCTGGAGCTCGTTCGTCATCTTTGGAGACACACTCAGGTGTAACCAGTGCTGGTATGCCGGTACGAGCGCACTGGGCATATATTGGTACTTCTGGAGCGCCCGCCGCGGACATTGTGGGTATGCAAACAAGAACAATAGGAGTCAAGAACACGGTTCGAAAGTGTATGACTGTTGTTCATTGAGACGCATCACTGCCAGTTTGTACAGCTTTATGCTCGCGGGTCAAATTAGTCATCATGTCTCGGGCCGGTCGGAGATCCCGAATTGCACGCAGCGTCATATGCAGATTACTGGTGTTCGAAGGGACGGGTGGAAAAAGCAAAACATGTCAAGTCTCTCAATTGGTATTTCCAACCAAACATACGCCAGTATCCTCGTGAGCCTCCCTATCTGCCGTCTCAGGATCGATGCGGACTGAAATGTTCATACAGATTCGATCTCCTCCCGCTCGTTCTTAACCTTGTAGTCATACGAAGGCGACGATGGCCGATGCGCCTGAATGTATGCCGCTTCGCCCGCCGCGATATGGTCAGGAAGAGGTGGAATACCGTTCGGTGGAAAGAGCTTTTCGGCTCGCCAGGCCGCATGCCGCATCTTGCCAGAGAACAACGCCTCGCAACACTCGATAGGCACTGCCTTGGTTTCGGGGACCCAAACGAAGGTAAATACAGCAGTCAAGAAACAAAGCGCGGAGAAGAAAAAGAATGTCCCGTTTGCGCCCACGTCAGAGGCAATCATATACGGGAAGACCAACGTGAGGATAAAACTGAAGAACCATTGCAAGGAAGCAGCAAAGGCACCGGTGATTGGCCTAAGTCGGGCTGGAAAGATCTCTGCGGCTACTATCCATGGTAGACCGTTTCCTCCAAAACTCCAGAAGATTCCGTAAAGCATCACCATCGCGGTTGCGCCGGTACCGGCAGCGTGAACCGAGGCAGACGGAGCGCCTACGGTTGTGTCGGCCACCGTTGTGAAGATCGCGATATACAAAAGAGTCAGGGAGCATGCTGAGGCGGATATCAGCCAGGGCAGTCGACGACCCGTGCGGTCCACGACGAAGGCATAAAAGGCAATAGCTGCGGTTGAGCGGCAAACTCCGTATATCCCAGTGTATAGCGCCACGTCGCTGATGAGAAGGGAGCGAAATAGGATCGGAGAGTAGTAGTTTATGCCTGTTGAGAGAGGTTAGTGCTGTGGTGGGAGACATAGGAAGGAGAGTGTGTTTACAGATGGAGCCAGACCAATTCTGGAACATGAACATTCCAACTATGACGGCGAGCCGGAATCGAATGCTCGGAGTCTTCATCTCGGTCATCGAGCCACGCAGTATAGCCAACCAACCTGTCTGACCGCCAGATAGACGTTCTTCTTCTTCTAGCCTGGCCTCGATTCTGCCAACCTCTTCCAGCATATATTGATGGTCGGCAGGAAGTTGGCGAAGGTAGCAGAGGTTCTTGATAGCTTGTTCCCTCTTGCCCTTTCGCCATAACAAAGTAGGCGACTCTCGAAGAATGAGCGTCCCCAAAGCCAAAAGACCTCCGGGGATGATTTGAATAGCCAAGGGAATGCGAAAGGTGATCGCCGCGTCAACTCCCATGTTCTGGTTGATGCCGTAGTTGATCCAGAAACCGACCAACGAGCCGACTTGGTATGCTACCTGCAGGATGGGGAAAGAAATAAGCACAGCACATCTTGAAAGTAGGTATGTATACATACGTCAAAATACCCGGTCAACTGTCCACGAATAGCGGTGGGAGCCACCTCCGCAATGTAGGATGGGATGATACCCGTCAAAGCACCCACACCAAAGCCAGTCAAGGCTCGCCCGGCATACATCATTGGCAAGCTCGAGGTTGTAGCAGTCATGAGAACAGCACCGACCAAAAAGATAGCGCAGCTGACCTGCATTGCCCGAATCCGACCAAGCGTCTCGCTGGACGGCCAAGCAGAGAGTGATCCAAAGAAACCCGCGGCGAGGTAGGACGAGGTGATGTTTGACGTGTTGGATGTTCGAGCAGAAGCGGACATATCCTTGAAGCCGAAATGCTTGAGTTCGTCAGCTATAGAAGTAAAAGTGATTCGCCGCAATGCTATTGACTTACCTCCTGGAAGCTGGCTCGGGCGAGCGTCGTTCCGAAGAACGAGCCATCGTAGCCCTGATGACAAGAGCTTAGCTTGTTGGCTCTCGATACAGATATTTCCTTTAACTCACGAATGTGAGAGCTCCAAATGATGCTACGATTGCGAGTGTGTAGATTCGCCAATTGTAGACCTCGGCTGTATGTATCGTGGTTAGCACTAATACGACATCTAGAAGTGGATTGGTAGGAACTGACGAGGTGTAGGGCGGTCTTCGACAATTCCAAACCCCATTTTTGATTGATGTCTCAAATCGTATAGTGTTCTGATAGTTGTTGCGATGGTAGGCCCGTTCTGGACATTCGGGAAATTGTTACTTATGGTGGTTGGACTCAGCTGCCCGAGCCGTATCCGACACCGATTCGGACCGGTCACCGGCCCGCTCCGATGACGTTGGCACAAAGTCGCGGTACTCGGCTGGGCTGTATAGGTCACATCGTCGCTGATTCTTGTTTGAGGTATTATTCTTGTTCTCTCATCACCGTCAGATAAGACAGTATCTGGCTCAGCATCCGCGATGCTTGATCTCGAATCATTCGGCTTGTCCTCGCTGTTTTCTGTCGAGGGGAAGGTGTGTAGGTCGCAACGTAGAGCTACAGCTACTGAAATTCTTAGACTGTCGTCGTGACTGGAGGAGGTTCGGGGCTTGGGAAAGGTATGTAGTTCTATACGGTGGTCGCTTTAGGCCTTGCTCACATCTTCCCTTAGCCATAGCCGGCGGTTTTGCGTTTAACGGCGCCAAGGTCTACATTGTGGGCAGGAGAGCTGATGTCCTCAATCCAGCAGCAGACGAAATCAATGCAGCGAGTCGTGGTAAGGTCATACCGTAAGTCATTCTGCCCCACCAGTGCCGTACCTCAACTCGACCATCTCACTATAGCAAGAATGCTAACTCTATAAGACTACCTGGCGACGTCGGGTCTAAACAAAGAGTCGATGAGCTGGTGAATGGGCTACAAAAGCTTGAGGATCACATCGACGTGTTGATCAATTGCGCTGGAATAAATCGTCCTTGGAAAGCTGAAGCATCAGAGTTTGATGGTCGACACAACGATCCTGACGCAGTCGAGAAGTTGTTGTGGCACGGCCTTGATGATGAAAATTTCCAGTCGACCTATTCAATCAATGTCAACGGCGTCTACTTTATGAGCACGAGGATGGTTCCCCTTTTACGCAAGTCACCAGCTCCGACGGTCATCGTCATCGCCTCTATAGCAGGAATGATGCTACAACGGCAAGCCATCACACGTCGTCTGCTTGGAAAGCTCGAGCTGATTGTATCCTAGTACAGTTGGAGCACTGTCGTATCCAATATCCAAAGTGAGTTTATTTCGTCTCCCAGTCGGATCGACACTAATGATAAGGCTGCGACACTGCACTGTGCAAGTTTACTCGCCTCGCGGTTCACACCGTAAGTCTGCCATCCAAGTGATAAAGGCTTCATGGGCTGATGGATCTCTTGACAGGTTCAAAATACGGGTCAACACGATTCTCCCGGGCATCTTTCCTTCCGAGATGACTGGCGTCTCTGCGAAACCTGATCTCAGCGATCTAATAGAGTCCAATCCCCAAGCGGCAAAGGCAGTGGCACGATGCCCGGCTGGGCGAGCGGGAGCAGAAACAGAGATCGTTGGGCCTTGCCTCTTTTTGGCTTCGGCGGCGGGTGGTTACATGAACAACGCGAGAATAACTGTTGATGGAGGACGCCTGATGGCGGCCGGATCGAATGACGGCGTTCGCATGGAGGATTGGACGTATGTATAGTATAGGCGAATTCAGGTCTTCGTATAGGAAAAACGTTGAGCGAATAGAAGAGGGTTATTTAGTGATGGGTAGAGAAGAGATCTCAAGCTTAAGATTAACTACATCAATTGTACTTCGGTTTCGACTAGGTCATACACTATTAAAGCATTGAGTAATACGAGTACCGCAGATTCTACAGCGAAACGCGCTCGATGTCATTCTTGGCTGCGTGCGATGTAGCTTCGAAAGGAAGCGTCTCTTGCAGCGCCGCAAAGTTCTTCTCTGCCTCCCAGTTCCAGATACTATCCGACGCGAAAAGCAGGTCGATTTCCTCAAGCGTGCGCTGATTTGTCTCAGGGTACAGTGCCCAAACCATGGGGATCGTAATCGCGTTGCATGCGGCGAAGATGTACAGCGTCTTCTCACCGAGAGCCTCGAACATGATTGGGCAGAGGAGCGTGAGCCAGCCGTTTCCGATGGACCAGCCGACGACGCCCCAAGCGTTACCCTTTGCGCGTACCTCTAGCGGGAAGATCTCTGCGGGATAGAGCCACGGCACTGTCAGCCATGTTGCGCCGAAAATGGCTGTGAAGATGAAGACCATAGATACCGCCGCGTTGCCGTATGAAGATGCCGCGCTGGTGTCGCCACGTTTCGTGGCTTCTTGACCTAGGTAGGAGAACCCTCCGGCGAGCGCCATTGCGATTCCTTGGCCTGCCGAACCCCAGTAGCAAGTCCATCGGCGGCCAATACGGTCCAGAGTGAAGACGCAGATAAGTGTCGCGAACATGTAGAAGATGTTGTTGAGGCCTGAGATCCACTGTCTCTTTGCTGGGCTCATGCCTGCGATGCCAAAGATGGTTGGAGCATAAATCGTAACACCGGCGATACCGACCCATTCTTGCATGATTTGTAGCCAAATCACAAGCTGGACGCGGCGACCAGTATGCAGCTTGCCAGAGCCGATTCCAAACAGCATGTGAAAGTAGCTCTGCTTACGAAAGTTGGACCGCTCCAACTCGCAAGAAGCCACAATCTCTTGGAACTCAGTCTCCGCTCTCTCCCTGTCTTCCCCAGCGTCGCCTCGAAGCCGACTCAGCACGTACCGTCCTTCGGCCTCGCGACCGACCTTGACAAGCCAACGCGGCGACTCCGGGAAGAACATGACGGCAGCCATGAGTATCATGAGCATCGGGATCTGGAATGCGATAGGGAAGCGCCAGATAAAGGACGAAGTACCGTCGCCGTAAAAGGAACATGCATACTCAAGCCAGTATGCGATGACAACACCGAGGATGTTGAGTGTGAATTCGATGGCGATGAATTGGCCGCGCGAGGTATGTTCCGCAGTCTCCGTGGCCCAGACGGGGATGATAGAGTTGAGAATGCCAGTACCCCAGCCGTTGACGAGCCGCGCGCAAATCATCCACTCGTGATTCATCGCTGAGCATTGCAAGCATGCGCCGACGGTCGCGACAGCAGCTCCGACGAAGATGGTCTTGATGCGTCCGAAGCGGTCGCCAATGGAGCCTCCGACCAAGCAGCCGACCAAAGTCCCGAGGTAATACACTGAAACAATGCCGCCCTGGAGCAACGTGTCGTCAACAACAGGACCACCATCCGCACCTTTGTGGCCGAAGCCCATGAGTGTGTAATAGTCGTAGGCGGTATTGACACCTCCCATCATCCCTTGGTCGTAACCGAAGAACAGAATTGATAGTCCGGCGATGCAATTGATCCTGGTATCACAGTGAGCGAAGTCTACAAACTTCCATCGGGGGAGACGCACGCGATGAGCAGGCTGCGCTTCTCATATCGATGAACGACGTTGTACTTTGATATTTTGTCCATGATCGGAAATGGCGTAGCGCGATGTCGGACCCAGGATTGGGTGTGTAGAGCCACGAGAGGATTCGTGTGGAGGCTTCACTGCTTTCTGGAGCTCAAAACGCGGGCATCGGACGTCGCACGAGCGACCGGACCTCTTTATAGCATGCTGCCGTGAGCTCAACCAGGTTACATCGTGGCCTGCGCGCGTGGTCGTTCAACGGTGTGGAGACTCTGCTCCCGTGGGGCCCCAATAGCTGGAACGGCGGCCCCTCAGCAGTGCTAGACGGCGGGAACGTCTCCAGATGCAACCATGGTAGTGCGGATCTTTCAGAATTTCAGGTCTTCAAACTTGCTAGCCGAAGCAAAATCCTGTGCGGCCGTGGTCGAGCGATCCAAGGCTTACTAGACGCGGTAATCCGCCCAGCTGCACAGACGCCGCTGCACTTGCCTGAAGCTTACCGACACCAAGCCTTGCGCCGAGTAGACCACAGCATTATAGAAGCTGCTTGAAGCTCTGCAATGCAAGGCTCGGCGCCAAAGTGCATGCGAAGAGTTCCGTGTGACCAGACTGCGGCGGCCGAAAGCTGCGAGTTATTCATTGATATGGAGAGGAACGAGTCGTGGTCTGCTTGGGAAAGTTGTTGGTCGGCGTGAGTCCCGAAGCCGCCGCTTCAATTGCCGACAAAGATGCGTGACAGGGCAATGCTGTGCAATGACGTTTTGACCAAGTTGACGAGAAATCGGAGGCTCTCCAAGTCGGACGCTTTACTTTCCCAATACGAGGCTCAATGCTCGAGAGCCTTTGCTTTTTGTGCAGCAACCGGCTAATGTGTGATTCCAATTCACCACCGGCCAAAAACTCATGGCGAGACGATCATGCGTCGCAACGCTATTTGGCGCGTGAGGAAACCGCGCGATGCTTTATAGCAAATATACCTCAGACAGAAGCTGTATCGATCGTATGAGGCTGTTGTGGGCAGCGGGTAAGACAAGTGCGACGTGCACAATATGTAGACCAGACCGATGCGCCTGGAGACGGTGGGCATGCGGAGAATGCAACAGCCGTGGGGCTCAAGATGCGCGTAGAAGTGGGGGACACATGGACGAGTTGTTCGGATAGATTGCCGAACGGGTGCCGTTCCATGAGGTGTCACGTGAAGTTCACCACAACTCTTATCGATAAAACATGCTCACGTGACAGCGCGGGTCAGCAACTTTCCGGGTCGTCAGCCGGGCGTAAGTGACAACACTCCAAGTGCCGCTCACCATGCGCATCCACGCAAACGACTCACTGCGCCATGTCTGGAACCGCAGCCTGGCCGCCGTCTAACGGTGTTACTTCCAAGATCGTTCCGCGAGAGAACGCTGTTTTCCAGATCTCCTATTCGACCGTCGTACGCGCCCCGGCACCGCTCGTTTTCGACACGGTCCTCCACGCCGCCAACTATCCGGCATGGAACACTTGGGTCCCTCGCGCGGAAATCCTTACACAGCCCTCGTCCCCCGAGGGCCCGCAAGATGGAAAGGCAAGCGATGACGCCGTACGACTGCCACGTGAGACAGATGCTGACTTTGTACACATATCTCCAGGCCCAAGATCGTATGACCATCGGCTGCACAATGCGCTTCACCGTCGTCATGAACGCAGACAAACCGGACGCTGTCACTTTGACACCACTCAAAGTCGTAGACATCTGCACCCCCTCGTCGCCGACATCGTACCTTACGCCCGAACAACTCGAGGATCCAGCATTCACGGCTGATCTCAGCAAGGTATACAGGGCGAGTTGGACTGGCAATGGAGGCATGTACGCGTTTGGCATGAAACTGGAAAGATTTCATGAGGTCATCGTCACTGGTGAGAATGAG
>Ga0265797_10006781_pt1 | contig 16005 bp, 16 predicted proteins | sample P2T30metagenome_FD_192433 | JGI IMG/M metagenome (GOLD analysis project Ga0265797, IMG submission 192433) | Plant litter microbial communities from East Loma Ridge, Irvine, California - P2 T30 | ecosystem: Environmental > Terrestrial > Plant litter > Unclassified | place: USA: California... | reverse complement strand
TTTTTTTATCCGTTGAGATTTTCTGAAGATGCACCTGTGGTGAAAGTGATGGCTTCGTGAAGTTTAGCTGCACTATCTTCTCTCGTACCTGTCGCGACTTCTGCGCCTTTCCGGACTTCTGCGCCTGCGGTGGTCTCGGTCCCGGTCGTCACGGCGCCGTGAAGGCTCGTATCTGTCCCTGTCGCTTCTTTCAGAGCGGCTGTGTCTAGTATCATCTCGTCGAGGTGGGCTCCTGCTGCGAGGCTTTCCTCGAGGCTCGTCGGGTTCGTCACGCCTTCTGCGCTCCTCCTTGTCGAACACGTAGCCATATCTTTCGCCACGAGAACGGCCACCCTCTTCTCCGCGGTACTGCTTGCGGCGCTCCAAGCTGTCAATTCCACCGAATCCTCCCCTACTACGTGCAGTGTTGCTCTTCGAATTTTGGCGCCAGTCTGCAGATAGTTTCGACACACTCTGCGAGAAATCGACATGAATGCGGTGGTCGTCGATAAGAACACCTTGCATCTTGAAATATGCGCGCTCGCAATCTTCCTTGGTGGCAAACTCGATGAAAGCATACTGCAAGCTATCGCCCGATGTCTTGTCACGGATCACCTCGCATGACAAGATTTTGCCAAAGCGCGAGAAGATGAGCTCCAGATCCTCGTCGCGTGTTACGGGGTTGAGCTTGCAGACAAAGAGAATTTGCTCGGGGGGTGTGATGTCGGCAGAGGGTAAGTCGCCAATGAGTTCAAGTGTGAGTGCCTGTGCGCGAGCCTCGCGTTCTCGGCGAACCTTCTCGAGTTTCTCCGGGTCGGTGTTCTCCTCAAGGACCTCGTCGTATGCAATTCGTACAGTGGCACGTTGCTCGTCCGAGGGTAGCGGACTCGAAGGAGGCTCGATAAATCCAGGCGGATCGTCGTAAGGGTCGTCAAGTACTACTGTGTGCAAAATCCTGATGTCTTGGAGTGGCCGGCCATTGTTGTCGATGAATGCAGTGTTGATCTTCTCCAAAGCGTCAAAGCCCTCGACAACCTCGCCGAATATGGCGGCCTTGCCATCGAGGTCTTCGATGTTCTCACCGAGCGTTATGATGAACTGACTGCTGGCAAATCGATCGTCGGGATTGATCTTGCTGACAGAGGTTGCCATACTGACCGTGCCACGTTCCGAGTGCTTTCGCTTCTTCGAGATTTCTGGCTTAAAGGTCATACGTTCAGGGTGAGCAGGTCGTTTCGTGGTACCATCAGGGAGACTCCATATCGATGCACCCCCGTCGCTGCCTTTTGCTTCGGGACCGATAGGGTCACCAGTCTGGAAGGAGAAATTGGGCTGCACATTGTACACTGGAGAGAAGTTGTAGTACTTTGCCTTACAAAGCTTCAGGAAACTGAACTCGAATTAGCATAGCCTCGAGGGGACAAATAAATACATCCATAAAGCAATGCGTAAGAACTGAATTTTTACACACAGCTCATCTGCATCAGGATGAGTGAGCATTTGTAGTGCTTCTCGAACATTGGGCTTGAGGGAGAGAAATATCAAACTCACTTTTCGCAGCATTTCGGTGCCTCCTTGACAAGCAGGTCGATCGTGATATCACCTGCCGATGTCTCTAATAGGACCGACATTGTGGGATGGATAAGTCGGTGATAAATGTCGAAGTGAGGTTGAGGTTTGATCATCAGACGCGTGCGCGACTGTCGACTTCTACACTTTGGTGGAGACGATTCGGGGATGGTTCGCGGAAGCAACGGCTCATCCCGCAGATCCAGCGAGGGTTAGGGTTGGTGTTACAACTAAGACGTCTCGAAGACATGATGGAAAACAACCACATTGTGCTTTTTACTATCGATTGGCAGCTAACAGAGGGTGTTAGCAGTCATCTGACAACGTTGGTACATTTGTTATTCTTAGAATTGCAGGAAGTCTTTTTGAATATTCAAAGACATAGTCATTTTTCCCAACGTCCTGCTATTCAGCAAGAAGCCGATCAGAACTTGAGTCCAGACCATTTTGATGTTCACAAAGTCACAACGATTTATACAACTACATATACCTAACTGCCCAGTATATCACACCACACAGGCCTGCTCCTGTATGTCCGCCGAAAAATTGAAATCGAAAACCTATTCCAAAATGCAAGTCAGCAAACTGTTCCAACCCTCGATTCAAAGCATGATGATGTATTGGTTCATTGACTCAGATAATGAGAAGATTGTAAAGCTGGCGTGAAAGCATAGCCAACCAGCAACGCTCGGAAGCGGTTGGCGTCTTATGGCCCCAGCTGCATTCATCATATGTCGGAGAGGGAAAGAGGACAGAACATACCTTGAGAATTGTGGTTTCGTAGTCTGGAAGCCTGCAACAGACAACGCCGAGGGTCGTCGCCTTTTACAAATGCTTGATGGCGACCTGGAAATGGATGTCTGCTCTCAGACCTTCCATGCCGACGGTATGCGTGAATCCTTTCTTGAGAACACTTGTTGCACCTGGTATTGGCACGAAGCCTGCGCGCGGCCAGAAGTCCTTTGTCTCAATCGAGGAGTAATTCACAGCGAGCCGTTGACCGCCCTGACCACGAACGGTGTCTTCCACGGCTTTGAGCAACAATCTGCTTAGACCTTGGTATCTGTAGTTGGGATGTATGCAAAAGCAGCAAACCTCCCATTCTTCAGGCACAACGTGTGGTTGTTCGCATTCTGAGTTCGGAGGCTCGGAGTTCTCAGGCAGTTCGCCCTGGCTCGTTTCTTTGTTGATCCAATCGTTGCCGCGGAATGGTAAAAGGCCGCTGCATCCTATAGCCTCGCCATCGACAAGCAGTACGACAAGATAGCCTTGGTCTCCCAATTCTTTCCCCAGTCCACTGATACCAACAGCTGGGTCCGGATTAAGGCGCGTCCACGAAGGTGGGAAAGCTTGTATATCTTTGCGCTTGAAAGCCTGGATGATAGTGCTGTGGAGAGACTCTGCCCAGGGCTGACCCCAAAGCGTGTGGGCTGGAACCGTGATTATTTCGGGATTGGCTGCCATCGTATACGTACTCGCATATGCGCGGCGTTCGCAACGTTTAGGTCAGTATTGCGCGAGCTGGCAGCGCCGCCCTCTGTCAGCTGGCGGCGCTGCCATATACCTACTGCGAGCGACTCAGGATGACAAGGTGGAAACTCGCTTCGACTCACCGGGTCTCGCTAGCCTGATCTGGTGGCGGTGTCGCTGGCTTTGGCATAGCGAGCTCGTTTACTTGAGCATGCCCTCTGTAAATATTGCTGCTGTTTGCATAGGTATGTTCAATACCCGGCGGTCTTCGAATTCGATGTCACTCCCGATTCGGCCGCAACAAGACGTCGAGGTTACGAAGTGCGGTCTCGGACTTGCTGACAACTAGCCACGGCATCCTCCGGGTGGACAGGCATTATTTGACACCGAGGTCATGACGACGGCCAAAATTGCGCATTGCTTTCTTTGGCGTTCTCGACCAAATGCTCAAGCCCAAAGCTGTCCTCGATCCCTGGTAGTCGGGCCAGGATCGAGAAAAAAAGTGTTGTCTTTCATAATCGCTTTTCCGAAGAATAGCGATCGCAAAACCTCGGACTTGCGGCTAGGGTTCAGTTACTATTAACAGGAGCTTGCTAAGCCGCCACCACGCAGGCTGAGGCTGCCGCCGGTAAGCTATCGCTCCTAGCAAAGTCAATAGTGCGTGCGTCGTATGCAGAACTTTCCCTCAGCTTGCGTTGCGCGTGTGGTGTGGGAGGTAGGTCCCTCTCCGGTGAGACAAGCAGCTCAACTGCATCGTCCGTAGAATTGAAATGCAGAGATCTTGCTGCGCCGTGTCGTGCATCTACCGCCATCGCATCATCCCTGTGCCTCTCATCTCCCTGACAGAAGCCATCAAATCCACCTCCGCATCTTGCCTGCACCGCACACTGCGCCGTGCTTTCGCATCTGCCGCGGGCGCAGACGCAGACGTCATCTGTGCTGTGACGAAGCAGCTCACGCACATGTGCGCCGCCGCCTGACTCCGGGCACCGGATCAGTCCGATTTGCAGGGAAGAGGGGGGAAGGCAAAAGGCAAAAAGCGCAATCAAAGGTCACACACTAGCCGCCCTGTTCCTGCAGAAAGTCTCGACTCTGATGTCGTCTTGAGGTTGTGACAGTCCTTGTCGCGACACTGTTGTTGAACATCGATTGAATCCCGCCGGCTGCTGCTGGCTGTGGAGCGAGGACTGGAGGATTGTATCATCATTGTGGAGAAAGAGACAGACACGGGACGGGATAAACAAGCATATTGTTGCAAGGCTTGAAACATATCTGCGGTTGGCCGTTTAAGTCATTGTCGCAGTTTGACACGAACTGGTTGCCGACGAGATGGCGACATTCTGGGAAAGAGTCAAGACTGGAGGCAAGACCGGTTTCGACAAGGCATACAAGGTCGTCGATAAACTCGGTCCGCCAGTCAACAAACTGAGCAACAAACTGGGCAGCGAAGCATTCTGGCCAACGACACTGGACAAGTAGAGCGACAAAGCGGCAAGGATTTTGAAGTCGTTCTGCAAAGATGGCTTCTATGCAGAGGAAGAGCAAGGAACAACCGATGGGCCCAAACAAAAGCAGAAGGTCCTCAAGAAGATCCCGTCAGAGGTGATCAAGAATGCGAAAGCGCTCGCGATCTTCACCACGATGCGCACTGGTCTTTGGATGTCTGGCGCCGGCGGATCTGGCATTCTTATCGCAAAGAAGGATGATGGATCATGGAGCCCACCGAGTGGCATCATGCTACATACCGCTGGCTTGGGTTTCATGGTTGGAATCGATATTTACGATTGTGTCGTGGTCATAAATTCTGCTCAAGCACTGGAAGCCTTCTACAAGATCCGCTGCACGCTGGGAAGCGAAGTTAGCGTCGCAGCCGGACCAATTGGCGCAGGCGGTGTTCTCGAGAGTGAGGTGCACAAGCGTCAAGCACCTATATTCACCTACATGAAGAGTCGAGGCTTCTATGCCGGAGTACAAATCGACGGCACGATCGTCATCGAACGAACAGACGAAAACGAGCGATTCTACGGTCAGAAGATAGGCGCAAGAGACATTCTCGAGGGCAAAGTCCAATATCCACCTACGGAGGTCAAGCGCCTGCTCGAAACTATCAAGGCTGCCCAAGGAGATACAGACGTCGATGAGAGCTTTTTGCCTAGCGAACCACCTCCCAGCGACTACGAAGTAGACGACGGCCACTTCTTCGGCGTACCGGATAACGAAGATCCAGATCCTTACGGTGTTCTGGCTCTGGAAAAAGAAGGAATGGCTGTCCGCGACGCAAACACACATGAGCGCGCGTCATGGGAACAATTCAGCTTCAACCCTTCGCCTACAAGCCCCATACACGCCGTCTTCGCTGCTCGCACTTCCGGGGAACGACCACGATCAATAGTCAGCCGTCCAGCAAGTTGGCGGACAAGCACACAAAGCTCAGTCCTCACATCCGCACCAAAAGCACCTTCAAGTCTGCGCATCAGCTTAGAACAAACACGACCTCCTCCCACCATGTCCGACAGCAGTACCCAAACCGACTTCCCCGACCTCCCCATCTCCGGCCGCTCCAGCATGAACGAAAGCCGACGAAGCAGCAGAGGCAGCGCCACCGAACGCCGCTCCTCAAAAATGCAAGGCGTCCCCGAGAACGACGTCCTCGACACCAGCCCAGAACGCAACGAACCAGTCAACGTGAGCAAAGCAAACGGCTACACAACTCCTCCTCGCACTCCCCCTCTCGATGCAACGCCCAAACCCGCCGCACGCCACCTCAACGTTGAAACCGACCACAAGCCCGCTGAGAGCGCGCACGACCAGGACCACCACGACTACGACGACCACGAAGAAGAAGCGCAAATCATCGAGCAGCCCGTCGTCCACAGTATCCAAACCATCCAACCCGCCACCCAACAAAAGATCTCCAAAGCCCGCCTCGTTACAGTCGCAAAGCGCACCGCGCCCAAACTCCCACCCCGCAACCCCAACCGCGGCGGCAAAGGCCCCCTGATCATCGGTGGAAGCCCAACCGGCAGCACAGCCGATGACATGGAGACATCGCCCGCAACCAGTGACAAGGAAAGCGGCAGACTGAGCAGCAGAGCAAGCCGCAGAGCCAGCAGCACTACTACTTCGCCACCTCTCTCAGCGGCCAACGCGGACGTAGCCAAGGGTATGGAGGAGATTAAGCTCACAGATAACGACGTCGAAGACGAGGAGATTGCGCAGCGCAACCCTTGGGCAAAGGTGCAGGAGACGAGGAAGAGCGAGGAGGAGAAGAGGACTGGCCGCGAAAGCATGCCTGGTGGATTTGAGTAAAGAAGAGAGGGAGGAATCCTGTCTGAGGAGTGGAAGAGAATGTGGTTATTATAATCGAGATCCGAACCGGCCGGATCTTTTTACGACTTGACATATTACGACGATTGACGCTTTAGCGTGGGGTTTTCAGGAGGATATACTTGAGAGAATCATTATTTATTTGGTGTATAAAAAGCACAGCTTAGTCGATATTCAACGACTGAATGGTGCAGTTGCTATGTACAAGTTTTTGCACGGTGGGGCCTTCCATGTTGTGTCGATCTCTCAGTGGCGCTAAGGCTTTTCGATACTCTGTCATTGATGGTATTAGCACGCTGATATTGCTGAATTAAGTAGACGACCGTGACAGCATCTCGGCGAGTAGCACTGTACTCATCGTAACAAGGAAAAGTCTCGTCTTCATAAGATAACATGCGCTTTTCTATCTTCTAAAGCTTGGACTCGCCACTCTGCGGCACCTTAACCACAACCTTACCCCAAGTCTCTCTCGCGCCCAAAGCCTGCAGCGCCTCGCCCACCTTCTCCAAACCAACATACTCCTTGTCCTCAAAGTTCGTCCCGCGGATCTTGCCAGCCTCCATAAGCTCGAACAGCCCGTCCCAAACAACCTGCTGCGTCTCAGGCTCGTTGTACGCATACGCGCCCCAGTGCAAGCCAATCACAGCAATGTTCTTCAGCAGCAGCTTGTTCATCGCGACTTTCTCAATCGTGCCGCCCACAAACCCAACAACGATCAATCTTCCATTCCAGGCTATGCATTTGGTGCTCTTGTCGATCAGGCCCACGGGGTCGTAGACAATGTCCACGCCTTTCTTGCCAGGCGTGAGCGCTTTGACTTTGAGCGGCCACTCCGGGTCTTTGTAGTCGATGCAGTGGTCTGCGCCGAACCGCTTCGCGACGTCGAGTTTGTGCTGCGTGCCTGCGGTCGCGACGACGGTGGCGCCGAATGCTTTGGCGATTTGCACGGCTGCTAGGCCTACGCCTCCTGCGGCGGCGTGGACGAGCACCCAGTCTCCGGCTTTGATGTTCGCGCGCTGCACGAGCGCAGCATAAGACGTGGGCATCGTGACGAACAATCCCGCGGCCTCAAAGAACGACCAGCCTTTAGGCATAGGCTTCAACTGCTCGCCTTTTGCGCAGACGACCTCAGCGTAGCCACCCTGGGCTGCACCGAAGACTTTGTCGCCGACGGCATAGTGTGGGCCTTGGGAGGAGGGAGAGGTAGGGACGGCTGTGATGACGCCGCTGAATTCCGAGCCGCTGATCCAGGGGAGGGGAGGCTGGTGCTGGTATTTGCCGCGGATTTGCAGCAGGTCGAAGAAGTTTGTTGCTGTGCTGTGGATGCGGACTGTGTATTGGTCGGGTGCTGGGGTTGGGGAGGGGAGGTCGGTTACGCGGAGATCTTGGGGGCCCTTTGGGGAATGTTAGATCTGTTTGGAGGCTTGGTGGGTTGTTTATTGGAGGCATACCGAGACATATTCTTTCACTTGAATGCCACGCATGATGGGGAGTGTATGTGAGACGATGGTGCAGTGATTGGGGTAGTGGCTAGAAGTATATATGGCAAAGGCACAGTGCAATGAATATCGATTTGAAAGTAAGATCCTCTATGAAGAGAGTTCAGTACAGGCAGGTGTATGTGTATAGAAGTATGTATATCAATGTCTGTAAGCCTCTCTTGTCTCCCCTCGGGTAGATGTTGAGCGTGGTCGCAAGGAGCATCTTACCGAGGCATTGTTGTTATCGATAAGGCCTCACACGTGAGCATGCGAAGATCAGGGTTCGGGTTCCACGTTGACATCGGCACCTGCCACGAGCCGGTGACGTGCGGGCAGGGCAGGGCAAGGCTTCATCCATCTGCGGCCTTCTGTTCGCTTCCAACACCGCAATCGCTTCACTGTTGGAGGTTACATGCGCTGCTGACTAGGCAATCTAGACTCTCCTGCACATCAAACCACCCATCCACTTGCATTGCTCTTGCCCACTCACCACCACAACTCCATCCCGCTCTACCGACCCACCTCTAATCAACCCACTCGTCATACACACACTGGCCACCATGGCCGACGACAGCGCAACCGCCGACCAGCAAGTCACCTTCACCATCAAGTCATCCTCCGACCAGAAGCATGTAGTCACCGTCTCGCTGTCCTCCACCGTCGGAGACCTGAAGCAAAAGCTGGCAGCTGCCGACTATGCCAACATCCCCGTCGAGAGGCAACGATTGATCTACAGCGGCCGCGTGCTGAAGGACCCGGACACTCTCAGCGCATGCAAGATCAAGGAGGGAAACACTGTACACCTGGTCAAGGGTGCAGAGAGCAACCAGAGACAGAACCCCGCCAACCAAGGCGGCTCAGCGACATCAGCAGGAGCTGGTGGCAGCCCAGCAAACAACGTTCCCCAAAATATCCAAGCTGGCACCAGCGCGGGAGATCCTTTGGCTCAGTTGACTGGCGCACGCTATGCTGGTTTCCACGGCCTGCCTGGCGCCGACATGTTCGGCGCAGACGGAGGCTTGGGTGCGCCACCTAACCCAGACCAAATGCTCCGCATGCTCGATGACCCAAACTTCGCACAGCAGATGAACGAAGCTATGAACAACCCTGCTGTGATCGAGATGCTCCGCAACAACCCTATGATCCGCGACAACCCGATGGCGCGCGCCGCGATTGACAACCCAGAGCTCAGGCGCATGATGATGAACCCGGACATGATCAGGATGCAGATGCAGATGCAGCGCTCGATGGGTGGCGGTGGACAGGGCGGTGGAAGCTTCCCCATGCCAGGCTCAACGGACTCAACACCAGCTGGACAGAACACTGGCAGTGCAGAGGGTCAGACTGGAAACACAAACGCACCACCCAACCCCTTCGGTGGTGCCGGTGGCGCAAACCCATTCGCCGCACTGTTCCCTGGTGCGGGCGCTGGTGCTGGCGCTGGCGCAGGTGCAGGTCTCGGTGCTGGAGCTGGCGCGGGAACCACACCTGGCCAGAACACTAGCTCACAGCAACCAGCTAACCCATTCGCCAGCATCTTTGGTACAGGAGCACAAGGAGGTCAAGATCAATCAAACCCGTTCGCGTCAGCTGCGCAACAGATGATGCAGAACCCTCAAATGATGCAACAGATGATGCAAATGATGGGAGGCCAGGGTGGCGCAGGAGGAGCAGGCGAGGCTGGCTTTAACCCGTTCGCAGCCATGAGTGGATTCGGCGGACAAGGCCAACAGCAACAACAAGCCCCTGTCGACAACACCCCTCCTGAGGAGCGATACGAAGTGCAGCTCCGACAGCTGAACGATATGGGTTTCTACGAGTTCGAGCGCAACGTTCAAGCGCTGAGGCGCAGCGGTGGCAGCGTTCAAGGTGCCATCGAGTACCTGTTCAGCGGCTGATACAGGAAGTTTGCCATACACCTACAGCCTCTTTGCTCTTGCGGGAAACCGTGGGGGACGCACCGGGACAGCTCCCAGCATGCTTGTAAGCTCACAAATTCACGTACAGTTGCCATGAATCTAGCGTTTAAAGCGAGTTGGATTCACAAATGCCCACTTTATCACATTTCTTTCAGGCCAGCGGCTACAGATACACACGCTCGGCAATCCAAGCGAAGGCGGTTCTTATGTAACTTACTGCGCAACGATAACACGAACAGTAATCGACTTCACAAGCCAAACACAAGTTTTTGGCACATGCTCCCAAATGTACAGACTTACGTCATACCTTCACATGTTCTTTGTGTTGCAGGACCACTTTCTTTCACTAATCCTGCAGTCCGTTGTTCACAAGTTCACTCTCCCTCTCCAATTTCCCTCGATCAAAGGTGTAATCTCCCTTTGTTCAACACCGTCGACTTTTTGCTCTGATATGGCTCTCACAGATTCGATGTATTCACAGATCCGACTGACATTCGCTGTTCCACTGCTTCAACGCACATGCAAAGGTCTGAGACCTCACGATTCCGACAAGACAACACCGTACAAACGCTGCAGGACAGTGATCAATCGCATTTGACCCATTCCTCCAACGCAAGACTGCATCTATCCGCTTTTGCATAAAATCTGAAACATACAGATTAGCAAACCATGGTACAATCAAACTACACCGTCTCCACCGCCCAGCAGCTGCTGGGCCGCATGCCAGCAGTCCGCGTTTCGGGCAGCAAGTCGAAGTCTACAAGCGCTGCTAACTACGCTGGCGAGCACGTGAAAGCTGCCGATCAATCAAGCAGAGGGATAGCGCCTACCAAACCTCTGCCTCCAACTCCTCTGAACACAGTACGTCTGCGTGCTTCGCGCTCAAGCGGCGTCCTTGCTGTTACTGACAAGGTGAAGATCAGAACGGACATCCCAGCCGTGGTGACCGAAGGCGAGATTCTTACGCTTCCGGCTTCAGTATACACGCCTACAACGCCTACGGCGCCTAGAACAAAAAGCGAGAACGTCGCTCTGGCTTCTGCAAATCGTTCCACGACCCGGGTCCCTGTGATCGAGACTCCACGCAAAGGCAAATCGTCACCTGAACTTGAGAAGCGCATCAGCCAGTACTATGAGTACATCACTCCGCCGATATCCCTCACCATCGGTCGCACGGACAGTCGCCGCGAGAGGAAGGCTTCGCACACCCCGACCAGCTCTGCGGGCTCGGAGATCTACTTCTCGCCGATCGATGCGACCAGAAGCCAGGTTTTCCTGTCGAGCCCGCAGCCTAGCCCACCGATCTCGCCTTCTGATCCTTTGATCAAGGATGACGAGCAGGCGAGGATGGGAGAGGTTGTTGTTAAGAGGGTTGCGGAGCTTGCGATAGAGACTGCTCCAGCTAAAGAGCCGGAGATGGTTGAGATTGCTGGCGTTGGGAGGTCTCTTGATGGTCGTAAGGTGACTTTGACGCTGGCTCATGTCGACCGGATCACTACTGCGCTTGCTCAGGCACCGCTGGTGCAGATGCGAGTGCGTGGATCACACTTGGACTCTTTGCCAGAGAACATGACCACTCCAATCACCGACAACCCGCTTCCAGCCAACAACATGAGTACAACTCCCCAAACTGGCCTGCCCACCCCACCACCCTCCGAAGCCTCCACCAAAGACTCAACCGGCGGCATCGCCCTCCTCAACACCACTATAACCGGCGCCCCAATCTCCCTAACCTCCACCGATGCTTTCACGCCCGGCCAATGCACACACCTCACCCTCCCCTACGGCCTCAGCACCAGCAGCACCCTCCGCATCGAGCCCGCGCAAATCGCCAACGCCGAAAGCAAAATCATCCTGCAATCCCTCTTCGCGACCTTCGATCGCAAAACTCACGCTCGCGCCGAATTCACTATCCTCGCGGAAACGGACGTCACCCCGTCCTTCGCCCGCGCAGCCCTCACGGAGCTCGCTGCCGCGCAAAACATCACGTTAGATGATATCGAGATCCGCACGCCGACTGCACCTTATAGCCCTGAGGAGTCGATTGATTGGTGTGCCATCGGGCAGGAAGAAGTGCCTGTGATGTCTTCTCCCATCAGCGACATCCTGCACGAAACGCTCGAGACTTTCTCTTCCTCCACGGCCGAAACCTACACAATGCAAACCCTCACCCTCCTCTCCGAGCTCTCACGCCTGCAAACCGCGCACTCTACATTCCTGATCCTACAACCCACGCGCTTCGACGAGAAAGGAGCGTTGGCGGGAGTGAAAATCCCGCTTGTGTCGAAGAAATTGCAGGAGACGTTTGAGCGCATGGGAGGGGCGTCTTCTTCCTCTGCTTCTTCTACTGCCGGCTCTGCGACGTCCTCTAGTCATGGTGGCTTGAAAGGGAGGTTGTTTAGGGAAGCTGTTATTGCTGCTGTTGCGCCGCGGTTAGGATTCGGGGAAGAGTTTGAGACGTTTGTTGTGCTTGAGGGTGGGAAGAAGGGGAGGGTGAGGGCGAGGTGTGTGCCGATGTTTGGAGTGGAGGGGGTTGAGGTTGAGAGGTGGGTTTGTTTTTTGGGAGGGGAGTTCGATGTTCCTTATTGAATTTTCTAGAGGGTTGCGTGAGGAGTGGCTTGGAGACACGACAGAAAGATACGGAAAAGCATTGTTTGGAAGGCACAGGCATTATTTTTTTAATGGTTTTTTTTTTTTTCAATATTTCGTTTCGATCTCTATATTGTGTCGTTCATGAAGCAGTTTCTACTCTTTCTATGCCAAATCCCACTCCACGACATGATCCTGTCCAGACAGAAAGCCGGACGCCTCGCTTCTTCGTAATACATACGGTATCCCTGCATGTTACCTAAGCCATGCATGTCCAAGCATCTTACTTCTCGTCCTCGTCCATGCTCTGGATCATAACCTTGATACCACCCTGCTTAGCATCAGCCGCAACCTTGAAAGCCTCAATCGCATCCTCAAGCTTAAACCTGTGAGTGACCAGCGACTTCAAATCGATAACGCCGCCGCGCAGCAGCCTAATAGCTCTGGGCCAGGTGTTGGCGTAGCGGTACTGGAACTGCAAGTCCACCTCACGCGTGCTGAGGCGCATGAAGGGAATCTTGATCTCGGGCCTTCCAACACCAATGACGAAAACCTTGCCGCCGAACTTGGCGGCGTGGATGCCGCCGGAGATGGAGGACTCGACGCCGGTGCACTCCATCACCACCGCGGGCTCGACGCCGTCGGCCAGAGCGACGACTTTCTCGGCGAACTGCTCGGGGGAGTCGGAGAACTCGACTTTGTGCGTGCGGACGCTGGGGCAGAATTGCTTTGCGAAGGCCAGGCGGCCTTCGTCGATGTCGGTGATGACGATGGGCTCGGCGCCGGCGGCTTTGACGCAGGCGAGAGTCACGAGGCCGATGGGGCCGGCGCCGCAGACGAGCACGCTGTCGCCGAGAGTGATGTTCGCGCGCTGCATGCCGGCGAGAGCGACGCTGAGGGGCTCGAGGAGCGCGCCGTCTTCGTAGGTCATGTCGCCGATCTTGTGGCACCAGACGGCGGGGTGGTTGACATAGCGGCGCAGCAGGCCGGCGACGGGTGGCGTGCTGCGGAACTCGACGCTCACGCAGCCGTTGTATTTGCCGGTGAGGCAGGGCTCGCACTCGCCGCAGATGATGTTGGGCTCGATGGCGACGCGGTCGCCGATGCTGTGGGTGGTGACGGAGGGGTGTTTGGCGACGACGACGCCGGCGGACTCGTGGCCTAGGACGTGGGTGTCGTTGACGATCATGGGGCCGATGGCGCCATGTTTCCAGAAGTGGACGTCGGAGCTGTTGTAATTGTGTTAGATATTGAGGCGTTTTCTTTAGAAATAGATAAATAATAGTATCTCGCTATCTTGCTTACCCGCAAATACCTGTGCTCTTCACGGCGACGGTGATCTCGCCCTCCTTGAGTGCCTCGCCGTTCTCGACCTCCTCTTTGCTAGGCGATGTCTCTGCCACCCACAGGTCGTGCTCTGGGTTGGTGAACACACCAATGTTCTTCTGGGTAGGCGCGAGGGTGGTGGTGGTTGTGGTGGTCGACATGTTGGCGGTGTTGTGTGCTTTGGGGAGGGGAAAGCTACAATGCGAGTCTCACAACAACGAAGAGATGTCTGACACTGGCGAGAAGAATGCAGGGAAGAAGATGGAAGAGAGGAATAGTAGGAGAAAGGTGTGAATAATTACTTACCTAGGGCGTCACGGCGGGCTCTGGATGTTTTGAAGGGCTACAGTAGTGCGCCAAAGCATGGCTGTTTTCTTGCCTCTCCACCTTTCTTCGAAGGCCGTCCACATTCGCGAGATTCTGCGCCAGTCGGATGGGCGACGCAGGGCCAACAAGCTTCGCCGCGTCCTGGCCATGTGTCTGCTTCAATTTATCCGTCGGCCATTTCGAGCGCTCGAGTCGAGGAGCGCGGGGCAGAAGAGGTGGGGTCTTGTGGGCAGTGTCGATCGGGACGTGGAGAGCCTTCAGGGCAAGCGTGAACAAAGCTCAGGGCGGATGATATCCGGATTACTTTTACTGCTTACCTCTTGCCCTTCTTCTCCCAGCGCTCGGCATCTGCTCCTGGCTCGTGTCTTCTGCTGGGTGTGCCTCGGCCGTGGGAACGTGCCAGCGAGACGAGAGACTACTACAAGCGATACCACCACCGTATCTCGTGACCATGCCAGATCTTTTTAAGCGACTCCTGCAATCCTCCTCGCCTTCTAGCGTAGAGTCACTACCGACAGCCTGCCTGGTCTATGCTCACTATCTTCCGGATGCAAAACATTTCCGTCTCTCTTTCATCCGGTCGAAGTGCCCTGACTCCAATTGCTCGGTCTCTGGAAACCGGCGTCTGACCGAAGGACACGACGCAGCCACAGAGAGTAGTGCTGTGATATGAGAACATAAGCCGCGGCTCGTTGTGCTTGCTTGAGTACATGTAGCCGCAGGCGTTCGATGATGTGTAGGCTGGTGTCTGATGTGTTGTGCATAGAGTATTGCCATTGACCGTAGATCCCGACTGGATGGCAGTGCTCTTGCCAGTCGCCGCCTAAACATCAAATGGTGGTAATCCGAAGGCTGCCATATTACTTCACTGGAAAATCATACATGTAGTTGTACGTCGAATTAGTAGTGGAGTGCTCGCCCATGAGAAAACACAGGAAGATGAGTTGCATGCAACGTGCACTGCAATCCTCCAAGTATCGTTACCAGGGTTGGTGTTGTAGGGTAATGCTTACATAATCCATGTATCTCTCCTCGATGTATTTGATGTACATGTAACGTCTTCGAAGGTCCAGTATGGTTATCAGATTAGAACGGTAACTCATTCTAGACTGTAGCGTAGAGTTGAAAAGTACCTTACCTTATGGGACGGCAAATTGCATCTCGAAACACACCAAAAGCGTCAGATCAGCGACAGCCATTCGCTGCTTCCGACTTGTATCGCTGTCGATCAGAGGTCACTCGACACGGGGACAGAACCCCATTCAAGTCCATTGCACTCGGAGCTGAACGAAGGCCGTTTCTAAGGCAGTTTTCTCACCTGCGACTCTCTGTGCAGCCCGCATAAGGCTCCCAGCGCCATCAGGGACAGCCCGTCATTAGTCAATAGAGACGCCTTGGCCCAAGCCCTCCCAAAAGCTCAACCAAGAGCTCTGAACACAATCGCTGCCACAGAAAGCGTTTCAGACAACGTATTATCGTTTTATTTGGCCAAGAGGGTCAACAACAACAGTGAGACGATCGAAGTTGGAAGTCACCACATGCATCCACAGAATATTGCTCGAAAGCGAGCACTCGGAGTAAGTAGCTTACTCGTTTCGACTCCAGGGCGGATTCCGGCGCGAACTGCTAAGCTTGTTGTCGTGAAAGCGGCGAGTTGAGGCATGTGAGGCATAGATGGATGGGAAAATTGGGACGAAACTTAGAGAGAAATCACTCGTTTGAGTTACAAAAGATTTGATTAAACTAGTCTAGGCTGTCTACGTTATACCCCTAAAGCCCCAAAGAGATACCCAAAAGCGAAAAGAAAAAGAAAAAGAAAACATCATCTATCCAGTCGTCCTGCGCCACGCACTTCTCTACACCCTCAGTCCTACACAAGGCACCGCCTAGCCCCATAGCACCCCGTCCTAGTACCCGAAGCGTAGCCCTGAACAGTAGCGTCGACGGGATTGCCATTGGCTGTGCACAGCACGCACTCCTTGTTGCCGGCGCCATTCCAGAGGAACTGGTAGCAGTTG
>Ga0265797_10006780_pt1 | contig 16005 bp, 34 predicted proteins | sample P2T30metagenome_FD_192433 | JGI IMG/M metagenome (GOLD analysis project Ga0265797, IMG submission 192433) | Plant litter microbial communities from East Loma Ridge, Irvine, California - P2 T30 | ecosystem: Environmental > Terrestrial > Plant litter > Unclassified | place: USA: California... | reverse complement strand
TCGTGCCTTGCGTGGTGTGCCGGTCGATGAAGTGCTCGACCTGCTCGGCTTCGAGACCAGGCGGCCAAGCTGCCATGGCCTTGCCGGTGATCGAGTCCGGTTTGACGATCGGGGTGAAGTCGAGAGGAACAAGCGTGCCCGCAGCATCGGGCTTGCCCGCCACCTTCGGGGGTATGGTGGTTCTTGGTAGTTTGGGTGCCACAGTGACGGGGGTTGGCGCCTCTCTGACGGGGGTGACTCTCTGACGGGGCGTCACTGTGGCGGGGGTGCCAGACTGGCGGGGGTGAACGAGGTAGATCCGTCCACGCCCGGGCAAATCCTGCCAGTTAATATGGCCCGCATCTTTCAGCGCCTGCACGGCACGCTGAACGCTACGCTCGGACAGCTTCGTCTTACCGGTGAGCCCCGTTGGGCCATTTATGCCAGGCCAGCACCGAGCCTCGTCATTCGCCATGATGGCGAGCACGTTCAGCACGCTCTGCTCCGGCGCACTGATGCCCTCGACGCACATCGCGGCGCGGCAAAGGTCGAAGCCCGTCAGGAGCGTCACCGGCGGCTCCGCTCGGCGATCGTGCGGAGGGCCAGCAGTTCGGTGCTGATCGACTCTACAGCGCGCGCAACTCGGCAAAGCTGCCAGACTACGTACAGCGCGATGATAATCATGAAGAGCTTGTCGCTATTGTCCACCGTCAGAGCTCCACGTGCTGCATGGCGATCGCGTGCTTGAGTTCGGCGACCTTGGGTCGGGCCCGGCTGAAGCGCTCGTGCTCGGCACGCGGCGGGCGAGCCAGCCGTCGAGCGCGAGCATCGGCAATGCCGCGATCAATGTCGGCGTCGAGGCGCGCGAGGCGATCCTCGACCGATAGGCGCGCCTGGGCCTCAGGGGCCCGACCGGCGAAAATGCGTGCGATCAGGCCCCGCACCTTAGTACGCCTTGCCGCCGGCTTGGCGCCGGATTTCAAGCTTATGGTCCTCGCGAGTGGCGTTGAACGCCAGCTTCGCGTCGATGGCGCCGCCAAGGTCATAGCCAAGCGCGCCGCAAAGGTCCGCTATCCGGATCACGGCGTCTGCCAGCTCGACCTCGATCATAGGACGATCCGGCAGCTTGTCGTCCATCAGGCCCTTGCGATGGCCCTCCATGGCCTCGCTGATCTCACTATGCACAAGGCACAGAAGCTCGCCGACATTCCGGTCCAAGCGCTCGCCGGTCGCGAGGTTGGTCCACCATCCCGCTTCCGTCGTGCGGTTGTACACGTCGGCGCAGAGCGCGTTGATTGCTGGGGCGTGCATCAGATCATCCCCAGCGACTGAAGGTAGACCTCGAGGATCGCCTCCTGCTCCTGGTACTCTTCCCGCTTCAGCTTGCGGATTGACAGGATCTTACGGATCGCCTTGGGGTCGTAACCGCGGCCCTTGGCCTCGGCGAACACGTCCTTGATGTCGTCCGAGATGCCCTTCTTCTCTTCCTCGAGGCGCTCAGCGCGCTCGATCAGCAGCCGTAGTTCGTCAGCAGCCACTTGGCCGCCTCCCATGCCTTCGTTACGCTCTTCGGTCATTGTCATGCTCCTTGGTTGATCAATAGGACTGGGCGACATCGCGCTCGTGGCGGATGCGCTGGGCGTCTTGGTGGTTGAGGACGGCGCGGCGGGCATTCTCAGGGGTGCCCGCGATCTCGGCGAGGATGACGGCCTTGCGCTCGGCGAGCGGCATGCCGCCGACCTTCATCTTGGCGTTCAAGTCCCAGTACCGCTCTGGGCACCACGACAGGCGTGCGCGGCGAATTGCATCGCGCGCCGCCACCTTCGATGCCTCATCAGCCTCACGCCAGAAGTTGTGCCGCCCGGTCCGCTGCCCGACTTCGCGCTTAGCGGCGGCCTTGACGGGATCAGCCATTATGCGCGCAGCTGCCACCCGGCAGGATTCCCGATGCCGCTCGACAAAATCAGGATCCTGGCGTTTTGCATTGAGGCCGTCGCGCCGCGTTCTGGCGACCTCGGGCCGCAAAGAAACCTCTCGCATAGCGCACGGCCGACACCGACCCTTGGAGTCTCGACTGATGGGCGTCGAGCAATCTGAACAGGTGCGCGTCATGCCGCGAACTCCAGGTCGATGATGTAGGGGGCCGAGGCGGACTGATGATCGCAGCCGATGTCGGCGCGGATTCCGCAGCGAAAACAGGGGGTGCGATCGAGCACCGGGGGCAGGGGTTCACGGCGCTCGGCCCGCGCAATCGCGTGAGCACGCTCGGCTTCCCTCAACGAGCCATCCGGAGCCTTGCTGGCGCGGATCGTCGCGCCCAGCTCGGGGATGAAGATCTCACGCGAGAACGGCGTCGTGGTCACCACGATCTTATTCGCCGCGATGAGATCGACGAGGGCCTTCTGCGGGATCGAAGAGGACCGCACCCCAAGCAGCGCCGCCAAGGCGAGGTTCGTCGGACAGCGGGCACCGGCGCGCGCCGCGCGCAGCAGGGCATCGTAGACGACGTCGCGGGACTGTGCAGCTGTGCGGCGCGCCTTGGTCATTATGCTGCGACCTCTGCGAACATGTCGATCTGCGGCGGGGGTGGCGGGTTCGCTGCAACCTGCTCGGCTTCAGCCTGATCGAACGCCGCCGCGATCCGCGCGCGAGCGATCGGGACATAGGCCTCGGTCAGCTCGCAACCGATGAAGCTGCGGCCTTCAAGGATTGCCGCCTTGCCGGTCGAGCCCGAACCGGTGAACGGGTCCAGCACCGTGCCGCCGACCGGGGTCACGAGGCGGACCAAGTAGCGCATCAGTGCCGTCGGCTTCACCGTCGGGTGGATGTTGCGATACTGAGTCTCTCGGCCTTCGCTCAGGCTGCTGGCGGTGCCGCTTTCGCCGTTGCCAGTCTGGAACTGGATGAAGGCCTGCGGGTCGAACTGGTCGAGTCCCTCATCGCGATCAGCCTTCGAAGCCTTGGCAGCGTAGAAAAATCGGGCCGCGCTACCGCTGTCGAGGCGGCGCTGACCGGGACGCATCTGGAAGCCGACCGCACCAACATTTGCGCTGTTCGCGCTCGCTTCCGTGCCCCGACCAGCGCGCAGTGCCCCATAGACTTTCTGATCGGTGCGAGGCGCCGTCGAGCAGCTTGCGTCGGCCAGCTGACCTGGAGCCGATGGGAACGCGCTGACCACCTCGTCGCTACCGTCATGAATGACGTTGGCAGGCCAGCGGCCGAGCGCAGAACCATTACACCGTGCTTCCGGAGGAAGGTCGTGCGACGGTCGATAGTTGAGGCCATGCAAAACCCCGATCTTGTTCGCCGTTCTTTCTGTGCTCTCGCCAGCAATCCGACAGGCATCGATATTTAGGGCGCCGGTACCGTGCGCGACTTCATTGGCGATCACCGATCCCTTGAACGGCTTGCGCGCCATGACGATCGGCTCATGCGCGGGCTTGAGGCAGGTGCCCTTGCCGTCACGATTGCCGCCTTTCGGAAAGCCGCTGCCGTAGATCCACATGATCTGGTCGCGTATCTCGAACCCGGCGTCCTCGATCGCGCAGGCCATGCGGTGATAGGTGCGAGACCCGCCGAAGCAGAGCAGGAACCCGCCGGGCTTGATCACGCGGAAAGCGGCGCGCCAGGTTTCGACGTCATAGGCGACGCCCGTGCTGTCCCAGCTGCTGCCCATGAAGCCGAGCTCATAGGGAGCGTCGGTCACGATGCTGTCGACCGAGTCCACATCCATAGCTGCCATCAGCGCGCGGCAGTCGCCCGGCAGCACGATTGCGGTAGGCCGCGAAAAGCCGTCCGCAGAACCGGGCTGAACCGGCACTGCGCTATTGAGCGCGTCCATAGTCATCTCCGTTGCGGGGTTTTCCGCGTGTTATTCGTAGATCTCAGGCGCCCTGACGGCCCGCCGACGACATCGGCAACACCGTCGCGATGATCATGTCGGCCGCTTCCTGGCACCCAGGTTGCTCGGTGTGATCGATCCGTCCGTCGGCCGCGGCAGTCGCGATCGTCGAGAGGTGGGCCATCGCAGTCGCTGCGATCAGCATGGGCTGAAGCGCGTCGGGATCGTCGAGACGGCGCCCGGCGTAGCCGATGAGCGCGAGCAGCGAGTTGACGGCGCGGTCACCGAGCACCGAGGCGATCGAGAACGCATCCTCCATCGTTACCCGGCGCTTCTTGGCAGGGTCGCGGGACATTATCGCGTCGAGCGTGTAGACGTTCACCCCGGTCTCAGCGGCGAGCGTTGCACGCGTGAAACTGCGGTCGACCGAGTAGGCCCGATCGATCTGACGCCGCAGGGTGTCCCTGATACGTTCGTCCGACAGGATGGCCCCAGATTGGGCGGAATTATCGTCAGTCATCGACCAATATCCTGTTCATGGAAACTGAGACCCTGATCACCGCCCCGAAGGCCGTTCGCCTCGCCGTTGCGCGCGCGCTGCTCGAGCATCGCAACCTCGTGGCGGCAGCAGAGGTCGATGCCCCAGAGCAGCACGGCCGAGCCGATCGTGATGATGATCACCATCGCGACGATGGACCAGTGGTCCGTCAAAGGACGTTCCCTTCGGCGTCGCGGATGACGCGGCCGTATGCCGCCGCGTCCCTGCCCGACATCAGCGAGCGGATGAAACGATGACGGCGCCAGACTGCAACGGAGTGGCCGAGCACGAAGCATGCCGCACACGCGAAGCACCAGCCGGATATCATGATGATGTTCATGCAGCTTTCCGATCTTTGGAGGGGCAGACCGGCGCTTGGCAGGCCCGAACCTCATTTGAGGATCGGCTACCGCAGGCCGTGCAATGCGTGACGTCGAGGACCGGTGCCTCGATGTACGAAGGATCAGATGCAGCATGGAAAGCGAACCGCTGCGCGCCGATCGCGATGATCACGGTCGCGGCGCCAGCGACGCGGGACGGCTCCATGGAGGGCAGGGTGAGCATCATCTACGCCGCCCGCCGAACAGAAATTTGGGCTTTGGGGCGCCGGCTTGCAGCCGACGCCCTTCCAGCTATCGTCGTGTTTCCACACACCGACGAAGGCCTTTTCACATGGACGGTCTCGATATTGAGATCATGGAGCTGCGTGCTCAATTGGAGCGAACTACGGCTCTCGCCCAAGAAACCGCCGCAAAAAGAATGGCGGACAGGATCGCTATCAAGGGATTTGCAAGCTTGCTCATTCCAAAATGCGGCGAGGGCATTGGGCTTGCTGTCGCCAATATCTTCGAAAAGACAGCTCGGGATCTTCGACAGCATGACCGGTCGAGCAAAGTGCTCACCGTTGCAGCCGATAGTCTGGAGGAGTGGGCTGCTGACGTTCGAGAGTTTGGACCAGCAATGGCGGATGCTGAGATACGCAGGCTGCGCCAAGCGCTTTACGAGCTCGCGGCGAAGCATGCTGCTACGCGCATCATTCTGGTTGGACTGTCCGCTTACGTCGGACGCGCAGACGGTAACCTTAGCACGATCGCCCGCGAAGTTGAGCAGGCGGTCCGCGATATTCGAAAGAGTGCTCGTGGCGAGAATAGGGAGGAGTACGTTCTCATCGGGGAGGAGGTCGCGCGCATCGCTGACGAATTGCGTAAACGGGAGTGAGGACATCACTTATGCCGCCTTTCGCTGCTCGACGGGCGACATGCCGCGAGCAACGATCAGATCGATGTCGATCTCGGGCTTCTCGACCGACGCCAGGAGGCGCAGGTGAGCCAAGCGAGAGCGCGGCACACCATTCTTGCGCCAGCTGTGCACAGTGGAAAGGGGCGCATCCATCATCCGGGATACCGCAGTGCTCCCGCCGAGTGCGTCGATGATCTGGTCAGCTACCGTCTGCATAGACAGCAATATGCGATATCCGCAGACTGCGCGCAAGAGAAATCTGCGATAATGGTAGTTGCGAATATCGCAGATCATCGCTTCACCGGCACGATGAGCCCGCAAGAAATCCGCGACGAACTTGAGGCCCTCGGTTTGAAAATCCGAGACCTCGCCGACCTGTCGGGTATCCAGGAAAATTATCTAACCAAATCGCTCGGCAAGACTGGTCGCGGCATCAAGCATGTCGAGATGGTGGCGATCGAGCGAGCCTTGGCAACGAAGCGCGCTGAGATAGAAGGCGTAGACGGCGAGCCGACGGCGCCCGCGCTTCCTAAAATCCCTTTGCTTGGTGACGTGCCGGCCGGGCCGCCTCAGAAGGCAATTGAGCTATCCGGCAAGTGGCACCCGGTTTCCGATCCAGACACGCCGCCTCGCGCATACGCGCTGCGAGTTAAGGGCGATTCTATGGACAAGCTCGTTCCCGACGGTGCGACAATCACCATCGACCCAGACGATCGAGACCTGTGGGACGGCGCGCAATACGTCGTCCGCACTCAGGATGGGGAAGCCACGTTCAAGGAATACCACGCGAACCCGGCCCGCCTGGTTCCTCTGTCGAGCAACCCCGCCCACACCCCGATCAAGCTCGGCGACGAGCCGATTGAGATACTTGGCAGGGTGTGGTCGTGGACGGTTCGGGCGAGGCCGCGGCCAGGCGCATAAGGGCGTATTGGTGGACCTCTTCAAAGTCCGCTTCACCGGATAGGTAGAAGTCGCCCCATTCGTCGCGCATTCCAACCCCTAGGGTCTCGGCGTCTCGTTCAGCGCGCTCTTTGCTACTCCGCCAAGGGGACTGAGGCTTTCCGAAAACCGTTACGCGATAGTGAAGCACTGCCGAACTCCGAATCATGCTAGAACATAAGTAGAACACAGGATTTGACCTCGGTCAATATCTGCTACTATCGCAGATATCTGATTGACGAATGTCTGCGGATATCGCATATTGCTCCCAACAGGCCATGACGGCTTGTCGGGAGATCGACGTGGCCGATCAGGCTTACACAGATTGGATCGAGTGCGATGGGGCAGGGTGCCCTGTCTCGGATGTTGCCCGTGTCCAGGTGCAGTTCCGGTTCGATCGCGACCGCCGCGCCGCTGAGCGCGCGAACCCCGCCGACGGCCATCCTGCCTACATCTACCGCGACTGCTGGACGCATCAGGGCGCGCTTTCCGACATCGTAGCTTGCCGGGTGGTCGCATGAGCGCGTCTGTCGGCGAGCCGGGCTATCTGCCGTACTGCGGTGGTTGCTCGACCATGATGCGGATGCATCGGGACGAGGTGAAGCAGGTGTTCGCCTGCCGTTTCTGCGGCCTCGAAACCCGCCGCGTGAACGGCGAAGACATGTTCGACCGCACCGCTCCGGTGCTCTCAGCATGATCCGCGTCGACACCCGCCCGCGCCGCCAGAACAGTGGCAAGGCTGATGCCAATCGCCGTTTTCCAGCGCATCTGTCCTGGCTGCGCAAGCGCCGCTGCCTGATCGAGGGCAGGGCTGGGCACGTCTGCGAGGGCCGCATGGAGGCATCGCATTCCGACGCCGACGGCTCGAAGGGAATGTCGCTGAAGTCGCACGACTTCACGGCTGTGCCGCTCTGCACTGCCGCGCATGTCGAGAAGGACTCGATCGGCCTTGAGACGTGGCAGGCGAAGTACAAGGTCAACCACGCCGAGGCGGGCCGCGCGTATGGCGCACAGTCGCCGCACAAGGCGCGCTGGGCTCATGTCGAAGGCGCGCCGCGATGACCGGCCGCACGATCGCCTCGCACGATCCCGATCTCGCTCAGACGATCACGGACATGGCTGCAGCCTGCCATCGGCTCGCTCTAGCCGAAGAGCGGATCGTTCTCGCACACCGAGCCGATAATGCGGCTCACCTTCTGCCAACCGCGGTCGCCAGCGCTGGCGCGATCCGCGACACCATCGCCACCCGCGCCGCGCGGCTGAACATCAAGCCGTTCGGCCTGCGCTTGATCATCGAGGAGCACGAGCGGCTGCGTGAAAAGCAAGGTCGGCGTCCGACGATGGAGCAGCTGGAACGCGCCTTGGAAGCCGCAACCGATCTGCTCACGCGGCGCGCGCAGGCTGACGAGGCCTACAAGTGCGAGGCCGAGTTCCACGCCCGTCGATCAACCCAGATGGCCGAGGCGAGCGTTAACGCCGTCGCGTATTTGAGGGCCTGCGCATGACCTATGCCCAACGCCCGCGCCCGATGGGCGAGATTCTCGGCCGCCAGCCGGCGCGGATCCTCGTCACCCCGTCGAAGACGCCGAGCGCTTGGTATGGCGCGATCCGCGGCGCGGTCAAGACCGGGTTCGGCGATCACAGCATCACCGGAGGCGCGCGGTTCACCGAGCAGCAGAACGAGGCACTGATCAGCCGCGGCATGGATATCCTGACTGCGGAAGCCATGACGGTGCAGCGCAACGCGGGCGACCATGAGATCTGCAACGGCACCGGGCTTCCCGGGGTTTACCAGTTCGAGTGCCCAGTCCTGTCGCGCCGCGCCGATGGCCGAGTCCGCGTCATCGCCCCCAGCGGTGCCGAGAAGCTTGTCGAGGGCGACGGCTGGACCAGCCCGCGCCGCTCGCGCCGCAGGATCACGTCGTGAGCTACCTCGACCCGGCAGGCGCCGCCACGCGCGCACCGCTTCCCCCTGTTCCCGATCTGATGGGCGTCGTCTCCGCGGAGATCCTGATCGACCTGATGATCGCCATCCTCACCCTAGGAGATCGCCCGTGAACTGGACCAACATCATGCACGGTGCCGGCTGGATGAGCCTCTTGGCCATCGCCATCATCGCCGGCGTCATCTTCTTCGAGGACGTCTATCGCCGCTGGCCCCAGATCATGACCGCTTTCCTCGGTAATCCCGATCGCGCCTTCGTGCCCCTCTCCCCGACTGCCTCGGTCCTGCCCCTCAGGACGTCCGTTCCCAAGCTGCCGTCCGTTGAGGCCGGGCCGCAGCCAACCGATTCCGTGAGCGCCGCATGAAGCCCCTCCATGGCTGCTTAACCGCTACGAAAGGCCCCTCCATGGCTGCCGAACCTATGCGCTCCGACGTCCCGCGTACCGACTGGCCCGAGGCGGTCAAAGCGCAGGTCGAGATCTGGCAGGGCGTTGCGGCTGCGGCCTCTCATATCGCGCACGCCCGCCGCACGATGTTCCTCGCCTATGTCGCTGAGGGCTTCGCCGAAGCGCAGGCGCTCGAACTCATCAAGACGATGTGATCGGGCATGAAGATGCACAGCCAGATCGGCCGCAACTCAGCCGGACCCCGCGAGAGCCAGCGTGTGCTTGACCAGGCCGAGGTCCTCGGCCGCCGCGACCGCCTCATGCAGCAGCCGCCATCCGCCGAGCGCAGCGCCGCTCTGACCACCATCCGCGCCCAGCTGCGCAGCATTGATCGGAGAGTTTCCCGTGGCTGATGTAGCCGACATGGCGAACGACGTGGCCCAAGCCGCGCTCGACCGCAGCATCCGCGCCGCGCGCGCCCCGATCGCGATCGGAGTCCCCGGTGAATGTGAGGAGTGCGGCGACGATAGCCCGCGCCTCGTCATGGGCCGCTGCGCTCCCTTCCGTGAACCGAAGAAGGGATATGCCCGGTGAACGCGGCAGAGATCAACGCGATCGGCGCGCTGCTGCAGAGCATCCGCCACCCCGAAGAGCGGTTCGTGACCGTGTCGCTGACCGCGCACGCACCGGGCTTCGACACCTTCGAGGGCAGCATCTCGGCGACAGTCGCAGCCGACGGCGACACGGCGACCAGCGAGGCGGTGACGCTCGACTGCGCCCTCAACATGGCCCGCGCGAAGCTGCGCAACCAGGCAGCCGCCCGCGCGAGGGCCGCCGCCGAAGCAAAGGACAAAGCGGCATGACCGGCCCGAAAGAACAGCCAGCAGTGACGGCCACCTTGTGGCTCGAGCGCGCTGAGCACTGCAACCCGATCCTCCCAACGGCCGGTAGCCCCATGTTCAGCGCAGTCGCGGAGGAAATGGAAGAATATGCCGAGTGCAAGGTCGCAGCGTTCGCCCGCGTCGCCTCCGCGGCGATCGCTGGTGCCGAACAGTCAGCGACGACGCCGTGGTTCGCTTGGCCCGCGCGAAAGACCTGGGAGGAAGTGCGGGTTCGACTGCGCAGCCGTGACGGGAACGAGTGGGAAGAACTCGCTTCCGACTTTGAGTACTGGATGCAGAGCGCTGACGGCGAGATGTGCGACGATGTCGTCGCGTTCCAGATCATCGGCGAAACGCCCCTTGGCCTCGCCTCTGTACCATCCGCGAGTGCAGAGACGCTTTGGGGGATCGACAAGGACGCGCTGGCGCTGCTCAAGAAAGCAGCAACGTTCCTCGATAGCGCGGCTGGCGCAGGGCTAGAACTCGACGAGATCGACGCAATGGATTTGGTCAACGGCCTCCATGAACTGGTCGCCTTTGACTCGTCTAACTGCTTCCATGAAGACGCGGCGTTGTTCTTGGACGGGAAGATCGCGGGAACGGTACCCGAGGGCATCACACCAGAAGTCGAAGCGCTAATCGCATGGGCTCGAGACAATCAGGCGTTCCCTAAGGGCAACCCTGGGGGCTGCGGGCGTGGGCATATCGACGAGAATGAGTGCTTCGTGCTGCGCGACCTGATCACCGCTATCGATGCGTCACGGCTCGCCGCATCCCCCGAACCTGTACCCGCGACCAATCAGGCGGGAGAGGTGCGCGAGGCAGCGAACCGTCTTCGGGCCGGGATTGACGGACTGTACACCAAACGTGGCGTCTCGTTTTCTACGCAGGACTGGTCCGATATTGATACAGTTGTGAATGCCGCGCTTGCTCAGCCATCGACACGCTCGCGGGACAATTACGACGCGGCCATGCGGTATACGGATGGCGAACGAGAGACTGTCGCTACCCAGCCCGCAACGTCGCAGTGTTGCGGTTGTGGCGCAGAATTGGGCGCTTTTCATAACAGCAAGAGATGTTTGCGTAAGCTCAAAGATGAACCGCTCGTAACGCTAACAAGCTGCGATGACGGTCGGTCGGGCGCCGTTCCTTCGCAAGAAATGATCAATGCGGGCTGGGCTGTATTTCCAGAAGGAGAGGAGGCAACAGAGGAGACCTTGGCGAAGGCTTGGACTGCTATGTGGCGGTTGTCTCAGCACGCCCTCGCTACCCAGCCGGCAACGTCGCAGGAGGGGGAGGAGATTGTCCGCATCGTCAAATGGATCGACGAGGCAATCGAGCGGGCTAAGAGGCACGGCGCTACGGAAGGCGTTTGGCTGTTCGGCAGTCAGTGGCGTTCCGTTCGTGCGATCCTCGCCGCCACCCCGACGCCTCCCACCATGTCGGAGGACTTGCGGGAAGTTCTTGAGTTCTACGCGGACCGAGACGGCGACGGCTATCGGGTCGATGTGACGAATTACGGCTTGTCCACCGAGGAAGGCGAGATCGTCCGTGACGGTGGTAAACGCGCCCGCGCCGCCCTCGCCCGCGCACAGGGGCAGGCATCATGAGCGGGGCTGTCGAAGGGGTGCGCGAGGTCGCAGTCAAAACCGAAGCAACGCGGCTGCTGTTCGAGCAGATCCACCGTGAGGGCGGTCGCGAGGTGGCGGGTCACCGCGTTACTGCGGACATGGCAATCATGGCGGCGGGCGTGCTTGAAACCGTGTGCCATGACCTTGCAGCGGTCCTCACCACACCCCCAGCGCGGTCCTATGCAGATGAAGACGTGGCGCGGATTATCGACCCGCTCGCTTGGCAGGAGCGCGAACGCTTGCTGGTGCGCAAGGCCGAGTGGGAAAACCGCCCGGTGATCGAGGGCGTCGACTTCGTGGCGATCTATGCTCGCGATGCAGATGCGCTGGTCGCTCCCTCGCTCGCCAAAGCCGCCGCCATCCGCCTCTTGTCGCAGGGAGAGAAGGCATGACCGCGCATCCGATGCTTCACGGCCCGGACTATTCCGCCGGTGCATTCTACGAACGGGAGCGCCGTCACCAGCGCATTATTCGCGAAAAGTGTGCGGTCACGCCGGTCACAGCTGCGGAACTTGCCGGGACGGTCGACCATAATGGTGAGGTCGATGCATATCGCGCGGCCGCGCTGATCAAGACGCTGATCGCGCGCGCTCACGACGAGGCTGTCGGGCGCACTCTAGGCATCCTCCCCGCACAGGTGCCCGCATGACCTCCGCATCGCGCAGCAAGGGGGAGGATGTATGAGCCGGTCATTTCTCCCGACGATGCTGGTCGCAACGTTCTTCTGGCTGCTGCTGGCCTTCTTCTGGGAAGGCGCGCTCGCCTCTGCCGCATGGTGCGCGGGTTGCGCTTGGACAGCATGGCAGCACCCTGTCGCCCACCTCACAGATCAGGAAGGACAGAACCGATGAGCGCGGTCGCGATCGCACACTATCCGGACTGGCCCGCCGCGATGTCCCGCGACCTGGCGCTGGCATACACCGGTGTCGCCGAGGCCCAGCTGCGCGCGTGGGAAAGGGGCGGCCGGGTGAACTTCCGCGCGCGCGGGCCGCGGGGCGCGATGCTCGCGCTGCGCTCGGACCTCGACTCGGCGCTGACCGAGATGTTCACGTCGACCGTCGAAGAGGATCTCGACTTTGGCTGATGTCCGCCTCCCGTCCTATGTTCAGAAGCACAAGCTTGCGGGCAAGGTCACCGGGTATTTCTGGGTCCGACCGCAATGGGCGAAGCCGCCGGCGCTGCGTCATGGGCAACTCTGCCCGGTGCAGTCGACCCCGCTGGGCACCGACGTCGCTACAGCGATCACGAAGGCGAACGCGATTAACGCGGCCTTCAAGGAATGGCGCGACGGCAGCCAGTCCAAGCTCGTGCCCGGATCGGTGCAGTGGCTGTTCGACTGGTACCGCGGGACCGAGAAGTTCACCGAGCTGCGGCACGTCACGCGCACCGGCTACAAGCTGGCGATGGACATGGTCGTCGCGATCGAGATGAAGGTCGGCCGCTTCGGCACACGCCAGGCCAAGCTGATCGACGCGACCGCCTCCGACGCCCTCTACAAGAAGGCCAAGGAGAAGCACGGCGAACGCCAGGGCTCCTACATGATGCAGGTCTGTCGCCTCGTCTGGAATCAGGCTGCACGGCATCACAAGGCGACCGGGGTCAAGGACAACCCGTTCTCAGGCATGGGGATCAAGAGCAGCAGCGGGGCAGGGCGGGGCAACCGGGCGTCTACGCGCGCCGAATACGAGGCGTACAAGCTCGCCGCCGCGGAGATGGGCAAGCACAGCATGGCCGCCGCCGCGGCGATCCTGTTCGAGGGATGCCAGCGCGTGTACGACGCATTCGGCTTCGAGGACCCGGACGGCTACGTCCGCGGCGTGCGCTGGGGCGGGTACCGGCCGGGCGAGAGCATCGGCTTGATCCAGTCGAAGACCGGCAACGTCGTCGACATACCGATCGTCGATCGCCTCGATGGCGAGGTTGTCGTGCTCTATCCAGAGCTCGAGGCGGCTATCGGAGGGCTGAAGCGCGGCGCCGACGATGACCTGATCGTTCGCGATGAACGCACCGGGGCCGCCTACACCAAGGATTACATGAACAAGCTGCACCGGCGCATCCGCAAGAAAGCGGGGCTGCCGGACGACCTGAAGTTCACCAGCTTCAGGCATGGCGGCATCACCGAGCTCGGTGATAGTGGCGAGGTCGATGTCCGCGCCGTCAGCGGTCACAAGACGCTCAACGTCACCGGGATCTACAACAAGGCCAGCCAGGAGAAGGCGCTGCGCATCGCCGCCCGCCGGCGCGAGCATATCACCACGCTGGTCGGGGCGCTCGCCGAGGTGAAAGATGATGCCGACGCAGAGTGATCATCCGCTGCGGCGCTTGAGGTCGGTAGCCAGCGCCTCGGTCTCCTCCAACCAGCGCATGCGGTCGGCGTGGCTCATGATCTCCCACGCGATGATCGTCGCCGTGACGTACCGTGGGGTGCCGCTCTCCCACTTCCCGCGCAGCTGCAGGGACACCGTGTTCTCGGACACCCCCAGCAATGCAGCCAGCCGCTTCTGCTGGAGTCCCGCGCGCTTGGCGCGGACTTGGAGAGGTTCGTTGTCCACAGCGAGCGCCGCTACCGGCGGCTCAGCGGCTTTGCAAGCAATCATCGTCACGGTGATTTTTCTCCTTGCATCTCTCCTTAAAGCCTCGTAGATAAAAGTCAACGCCACGATGATTATGGCATCCGGAGTAGACGACATGTTCACCGCCCTCGACCGCATCGCCGCCGCTCGCACCGCACCTCTAACGCATCGCGTGACGACAACCTTCGCTGACGGCGCGAAGCGCGCGCATGACACCCGTAGCGCGGCGACTGCCGAGGTCTTCGCTGTTGGTGAGCGTCGCAAGATTGGCCGCGACCTCATCAGCCGGAACGTCGACCTGACCGCAGGCCCCGTCGTCCGCGTCGTGTCGGTCGAGATTGCTGAAATCGCATGATCGAAGTCCTCGACCTCTTCAGCGCTGCTGCCGGTGGATGGTCTCTCGGCATGCATCGTGCGGGATTCACCACCCTGGCCGCCTGTGAGGTCGAGGCTTGGCGGCGCGCCCTCTATTCCGAAAACAATCCGAACGTGAAGGTCTATGATGATGTCCGCACCCTTACAGCAGACCGACTTCTCGCTGATCTTGGACGGCTTCCGTCCATCGTTGTCGGTAGCCCCCCCTGCCAAGACATCAGCAGCGCCAACACCAAAGGTAAGGGTGTCGATGGCGATAAGTCGTCGCTCTTCTTCGAAGCCGCGCGCATCATCGGAGAGGTACGACCTCGTTGGTTCGCTCTTGAGAACAGCGATCGCGTCCGAACTCGAGGATATGACCGGATCGCGGCCGCGCTGGAGGTGCATGGATACGACTGCTGGCCGCTCGTGGTGGGCATTGGAAATGCCGGGGGCTCCCATCAGCGCAAGCGAGCCTGGATCATTGGCTTGGACGCCGACGCCCCGAGCACACAAGGGCGGGGCGTCGGACAGCCATGGCTGGACGCCGACGCCGACCGGCCAGACGGGGCGGTACCGCGGTCAGATCGGGGGCGGCGGTGCGGGGGCGAGGAAGCGGGTGGAAGAGCTGGCGATCCTATGGGCACCGACGCCGACGGCAGCGAACTACGGATCGAATGTAGCGCTGGGACCGGATGGGACGAGGTCGGGAAAAAAGAGGTCGTCGCTGGGCTCTCTCGCGTCTTCCGTGGGCCTGTCGGGTCGGCAAACCTTGGCAGCCATCTACGAGCATATGATGGGGTTCCCGGTTGGTTGGCTGAGCGGTGCCGGGAGGCATATGGAGATGCCGTCTGCCCGCAGATCCCCGAAGCCATCGGCCGAGCCATCCTGAGAACCGAGCGCGCGCTGGCCGAGATCTACGGGCGGGAAGCCGCGTGACTGCGCTTCGCCCAGTCCAGCGCATCGAGGCGCGGCAGTTTGTTCTGGATCATCACCGCCACCATGGATGGGTGTCGGGCTTCCTATGGCTGCACGGTCTGGCGGGGGAGGGCGGCGGGCTAGTCGGCATCGCCGTTGTCGGACGCCCGGTCGCTCGAGCATTGCAGGACGGGCTGACCATGGAGGTCACGCGGTTGTGTACCGACGGCGAGCCGAACGGATGCTCCATGCTCTACGGTGCAGCGCGGCGGGCGGCGATCGCCAAAGGCTACCGGCGCGGACTGACCTACATCCTTGCCAGCGAAAACGGCGCGTCGTTGCGGGCGGCGGGCTGGCGGCTTCTCTGGCGTGTGCCTGGTCGCAGCTGGGATACCCCGTCGAGGCCACGAACTGACAAGCATCCGACCGAAGACAAGGCGGCATACGGATGGGGTGATTGGTCCGGGCAGCAAACAGTCGCCAATGATGTCGAGTGACGCCGTTCGACATTTCCCCGATTCGGGTGTCGCGGATCGGTCTGACGATCTCGCGAGAACGAACCGCGAATGTCATAATGCGTGTCATAATAAGTGTAATAACGGCGGGGCGTTGCCACCGGCCAAACCAAGCAAAAAGCGAGGGTTTATGCGGCTTAAAAATGGCTCCCTGAGTAGGATTCGAACCTACGGCCACTCGATTAACAGTCGAGAGCTCTACCGCTGAGCTATCAGGGAACGTTGCCGGAGGCGGCTCTATAAACGGCCAGTTGGACGATGCAACCC
>Ga0265797_10006779_pt1 | contig 16007 bp, 15 predicted proteins | sample P2T30metagenome_FD_192433 | JGI IMG/M metagenome (GOLD analysis project Ga0265797, IMG submission 192433) | Plant litter microbial communities from East Loma Ridge, Irvine, California - P2 T30 | ecosystem: Environmental > Terrestrial > Plant litter > Unclassified | place: USA: California... | reverse complement strand
CAGAATGACTATCGGTTCGGTTTTTGCAGCTGCGGCTTTTCGGCATCTCCAGTAGAAACGATCACTCAGCCCTTCCTTCCAAACTATCGCGCGCCACACAACTACTTCACCATGCTCAGCCACACTTCAACCTTTGATTATCGGTCCAAGGCAGTTGACTGGCATTTTCGCTTCGCCTTTTTCACCACCATCGAGCACCTTGACAGCACTACTATCGTTCACCTATCCTGTACTCGCCATTCCCAGTATTCATCGAAACCCGCGTTACCGACGACCAGCCATCGTTCGATACACAATTCGACAGGCTAAAGCTACCTTTTCTCGGCCGAGCCCAGGTTTGTGCACGTCTTGAATTGTGTCTAACATTAGCGCAGGTCTCTTTTCGGGTGTTTAGCACATATTTCGAAAACCATGGTCTTCTCGCATGAGCGCTTGTGAAAGCTGAGCAAGGTTGCAACAAGTATGGCTCATGTCATTGTCGCTTTCTTCGATGGCAGGCTCTGTAGTCCCCGCCTCTTTGACAAGTGACAACTTCACATGATTGACCTTGACATATTGGTCAGCGATCAGTGATAATGCCATGGCATAGGCTGGTAGGTTTGCATGACGTACTGTTCAACACAGTGCCTACAATGCTTTTTATTTCTCCACTCTCATTTCTCTTTGGGCACATGAAAAAATGCGGCCCAAGTCGCACTTCTTGGACAAAGCCCAAAACCTCATGTCATTCAAAGGCGTTTGAGCTAGTCGGATATCCAAATCAAATCATATCGGCATGCAAGCCATCCATGCTATTGTGTCCATCCTTTGGTTTAAGACTCAATGGAGAGATGAATATAACTTGACTCAATTTCATGAACGTTGCAGGGCTTAGCCAGCCGGCAAGCACTGCTGATGCAATCTCAAACCTCCGGTCACTTGTCGATTCGTCGCCTGTACGAGGCAAATATTTCCCTCCTTTAATCGCTTTCCAACAATACATCTTTCAGGGGTTTCAAATATCTGTTACTTCGGCTGACCACAGAGGGCACGACCACGGATCTTCAACAACTGTGCCCTAACGACAAGCAGCATTTCTTCGATCGCTTGTGTCGGCTCTACCCAGCCGAAGCCTACAACAGCACTTTCTGGCAGCGCCAAACGTGTCTCGGCGATTTCATCGTTAATTGACGTACGTACTATATGGCTGCCGCTATGACTGACCAAGGCATTCTAACGTACAAGATGATCTTCAACGCCGGTGACCAACTCCACGGCGCTACCACAGTTTTCATTTCCGAGTCCAATGACTTGCCCAGTGAGCAGCACCCATTCCTGCTGACTCCTACCGAGCTCGTACTAATCAACACGACAGACGCGAACAACACAGCCATCTCCTCGTACATGAAAGACTGGTTCATCTCGTTCATCACTGACATGGACCCTAACGCGAATACTTAATTTAACATCACTGACAAAGCCCACTGGCCTGTTTATAACTCAATGTTTGGTACTAATGGGAGTACAGCACCAGAGTTCGCGCTTATGGATGTGAATTACACGCAGATTGGAGTGATATCGGATGTGGATGTGTCGGCGCAGTGTGATTTCTTTCATTCGGATTCGTATGGTGTCCGGAATTAGTATTCAATGTAGTCAGGTATAGATATGTCTGAACTGTGCACTCGGAAGCCTATTTGAGAAAGGGTTTAATTCAATGGCAGAGTGATTGTGGAAACGAGATGCTAGGATCACAGGATCCTTCGTAGACCATTCTTCGAAGAGCTATGGTGATATGGTAGACGGCTTTTTTCCAGTGTTTACTTCATGGGACCTATAGTTTTTCAATCTTGTTGGTAGACTTCATGGTAGACTTGCTGGGAGACTTGCTAAGAGAATGGAAACGAGTTGTTGCACGAGCCAGTTTCGTGACCATCGGCATGACCACAACATGAGGTACTCATCGTAGTTCTCTCCGTGGTAGCAAGAGCACGTGTGAGAGCGCAGCAGCCACGTTTCTTGGCTTGGCGTGGTGGTGAGCCTGGGCATGAGCCGGTGCTTCCGTCGTTGTTCTATGTACGCGTTCGCGTATGCCTTGGCTGTGGCGCATGGTGGCTGCGATTGTCGATTGCAGTGGCTGAGGAGGGGCAGACCAGGGTGAAGTGAAGTGTGATATCTCAGGGCGAGCCTATGGCTGGACAAAAGGGAAAATCAGTACCTCTTGGCTACATAGCGAAAGGCAGTGAGCGATATATCGAAAGTACCGCAGCCCACGCTCCCTCTGTCTTTCTTGTGTCTGCTGGTGCGAGGCCGTTTGACGTGTACCAAGGCTGGCGAGTGGGGCCTAGCGTCGTTTCCTTGCGCCCAGACCTCTGCAGGCGTCATTTGGAAGCTGCGACATGGCGCCTGCCCGAACGACCAGCAGCCTGCGACCACTCCCAGACCATATCAGACACCACCACCCCTTCCACCGCTCCACCACCACACCACCACCACCGCACTTCGCAACAACCATCGCTCCGCCGCACCACTGTACGTCCGCCCGCTCGCCACTTCGCCGCCCCGCCTGGTCACGCCGCCCTCGCCCCAGTCCGCGCGCCAAGGTTCCACGTGCTGACGAGCAAAGTGCGACAGGCTGCTGACTCCCTTCGGAGCTCCACCCTCTTCTACCAAACTCCGCCGACTATCTCTATAACCCCGCTCCGCTGAACCCGGCTCTTTCATTACTATCCTCGGATTCGTGTTGTTGCTATCTTCCACCGACCTTGCCCAAACAGCACTCACCAACCGTCACGAGTGCCACATACCTGTATCCTTATCTTGTCGCTTTTGCGAGCAAACACGACTCAGCGGTATACACGTTAGAGGCAGTGACGCAACCGCCTGCCACGCCGCCCCGTCCGTCCACCTTGTGAACATACCACGTGCCGACCAGCTGTTCCTGGACTGCACACCAACCCGCAAACCGATAAGTGCTACCTAAGTACTTACTACCGCTATACCACAAAGAGCTTGGACAAGAAGTTACTATTCGCTGTACGATAACTGTGACATTCACTGAGAATGGGCAACCAACCGTCAAAGGACGGCAAGAGCACCTCGGGCTCACAGACACCAACTGGCCCTGGCCCAGCTTTGGATTCATACCCTTCATTCAGCAAATCCGACACCAAAGAGTCAATGCGCTCATTCAGAAACTCACTTCGCACGAAGATCCCTGGCAGCAAGTCTGCCGATAGCCCACGAGGATCAACATCAGGTCTAGGAGACGTCTCCGGGGACGAGCGAGCAGATGCACAGAGTGTCAAATCGGCAACGAGTGGGCGATCGAAGCGAAACTCCGCTCTGTCGCTCGACCCAGACAGCCGAAAGGAGAGTGTAGATGTTGATGATTCGCCAAAGCCTCCGCCATCTCCCACAACATCTGCTTCTGTCAAGAACCCGCACAGCGATATTGCCGAAGCGCAGCGCAGTGGAGAAGTTGATGCGGTCTCCGATGCGCCGCCTGGAAGTGGCATGCACCATACTCATGGCAGAGAGCCTGGACCTTCGATCCTGAAAGAGGCCGAGAAGTCATCCGCTGCACCCTCGCAGGGCGCCACAGGTGCGCTTTCTCTGATGGACCAGCTTGACCAGCCTGCCGCTTCGTCGAACAACCCCGAAATTGGAGCGTTGAAAGATGCCGATGTTGATGACATGATCAAACGCCTGGTCGATGCTGGCTACGCTGGAAAGGTTACCAAGACTGTCTGCCTCAAGAACGCCGAGATCACTGCTGTGTGCAACGCTGCTCGCGAGGTCTTCCTCTCGCAGCCCGCGTTGCTCGAGCTCTCCCCACCGGTCAAGATCGTCGGCGATGTACACGGCCAATACACTGATCTTATCCGCATGTTTGAGATGTGCGGTTTCCCACCTAACAGCAACTTCCTGTTCCTCGGAGATTACGTGGACCGCGGCAAGCAGAGTCTCGAGACCATTCTGCTGCTCTTGTGCTACAAGATTCGTTACCCCAAGAACTTCTTCCTCCTTCGTGGCAACCACGAATGCGCCAATGTCACCCGTGTGTACGGCTTCTACGACGAATGCAAGAGGCGTTGTAATGTGAAGGTCTGGAAGACTTTCGTCGATACGTTCAACACACTACCAATTGCAGCTATTGTGGCAGGCAAGATCTTCTGTGTTCATGGCGGTCTCAGCCCGTCTCTCAGCCACATGGACGACATCCGCAACATTGCTCGCCCTACCGATGTTCCCGACTACGGCCTCCTCAACGATCTTCTTTGGTCCGATCCAGCAGACATGGAGGCTGATTGGGAAGCCAATGAGCGAGGAGTTAGTTACTGTTTCGGCAAGAAAGTTATAATGGAGTTCTTGCAGAAGCACGACTTCGACCTGGTCTGCAGAGCACACATGGTGGTCGAGGACGGCTACGAGTTCTTCAACGAAAGAATCCTGGTCACAGTCTTCAGCGCGCCCAACTATTGCGGCGAGTTTGACAACTGGGGTGCCGTCATGAGCGTGAGCGCGGAGTTGCTCTGCTCGTTCGAGTTGCTGAAGCCGCTGGACAGCAGTGCGCTCAAGAGCCACATCAAGAAGGGCAGAAACAAGCGCCAGAGCATGTTGAACAGTCCGGTAAGTTTGAAGTCCATGGTCGTTTCTCCTAATCCTATGCTAACTTCCACTCTAGCCTGCAAACCAGTTCCCTCAGAGCTACTAGTATACTTCTGCTGCATCTGTACTGGCTTCCTTGTCCACGCAGAAAGCACGACGTGTTCGTTTTTCCGATGCAGTGCATGCTCGAGCTTCAGATCCTCAGCGTCGTATGGCAATAAAAGCCTTCAATAAAGAAAGAGAGCTTGAGGTCCCGCGAGGAACAGTCGTGAACCCTCCCTCGTCTTGCCAGCCATTCATCCATCCCACTCGCACTCTCGTGGTCAACGATATACGTCGGCAACCCACGAACACCGATGCCCACACTGGTCCGAGCTACCAATGTGAGTGGTACGTCCAGGACCACTACAATACCACCACAAAGCGAACGATTGAATGGGGCATCGAACATGCGACGCAGAAGCAGCTCCGGCTCCGAAGACCCTAACGAGCGTACACCTTTGCTGCGGCCGAACGAGTCGAACGCCACTAGTGTCCGGAGCGAGATGTCTGAGGGACCAACATGCGCCTGCTTGTATTCTGGTTGTACCGTGTCTTAATCTCCTTCTAATCGAGCTCAAACTTGGAGCGCTTCTTGTTTGCATAGAAACACGCATTTTGCCATTGATAGAGGCTGGCGGCACCGACTTGGGGAGTTTGGGTTTCTTTCGCGCTTTGCTGCGCTTGGCACTGAGTGTCGTGGGGAACCGGTTTCACTCGCTGGGAGAATGAGAGTGGAATGGGCCCAGGCCAAGGCGCTCGTCTCTTGATAAACCGTGGGCCATGGAATGAAGACGATTCGCCGTCCACACCGAAGCAGCGCCGTCTTTCAGTTTCCGGCGTTCTTTTTGGAACGGAGCAAGGTCAGCGGGACAGACTTGGGTCCAGTAGCTAGTATGCTAGTACTACGAGACATAGATGAATGAGAATATGGTAACCGACTTTGCAAATTTCTCCTCGCTGTTCGTGTGGTTCATTTTGTGTGCTCTTTAGTAGGTCTGGTCGCAACCTCTGGAGATCTGTATTGACTGTTTGTCACGAGCGCAGATTACGCCAGCGGGTGGCTATAATTTAGGACCATTGAGAGCGATATTTCATGGAATCTGGATGCAGAGTTGTCGGGACTTGAGCTATGTGCTAATGAAGATATATACAATCACAAGCCTGCAAACGGCCACTCAAGGCTTGTACTTGACATTGGCCCTCAACCTTGGACCAAATATATAGAAAGCCCACGGGATTGGCATCATCGCGAGAGATATGAAACCAAACAGCGAAGTCGCCCAACCGATGCCAAGAGCATCGTACATGTATGTCACCCACAAAGGGAACACGCAGCCAACTGTATAACGGGCCAGATTGTTTGCGCCCATTGCGGACGCCGTGTAGCGTGCACCGTAGGTATCTGTAAGGTACAGTGTCGCTGCCATGAAGATGAACAGATTGCCACACCCGAAGAAGGCCTCTGCGACGACTGGACAGATCCAATGGATATCAGATCGCGCAGTCCATGCAAACCAGAACAGTGAAATCGGTATGAAGACACTTCCGACCATAGCAATGTACAGCCTGGACTCCGGGTTTATTTTGCCGCCTTGGCCGTTCTCCTTGGACATCTGGATCTGCTTTTCCACCAAGGTTTTGTTCAGGATGATGATCGTGGCGCATCCTATGAGGCAACCGACACCTAGACCTAAGAATGTAAGGCCGCTCTGGTCGAGGCCGAATCCATATACATCCCTCATGATCTCTTCGAAGACCGTGAAGAAAGAGTATAGCATGGCGAAGTTCATCGCGATGTAGATCGTGAACAGACCGACGATTGGTTCCGTGAGTCCCATATGTACGGGCCTCGTGAGCTGTACGCGCAAAAAGAACTTTGTTGACTCGAGCAATGACTTGTTGTTCCCAGGCAATGCGATGCCTAGCCGCTTTGCTCTGCGGCTCAAGATCTTTGCTTTGTATGTTTCCTGCATGCCAAAAGCTGGAGTCAAGAAAGCTACAGTGAAGAACAGCAGGACCCACTGCGTCCATCGCCACCCGTAAGCGACAGTGGCATACCCGCCCACAAGAGGTCCGAGAGCGGGGCCTAGGAAAGGTGTTGTCACATAAAGTGACATCGGTATAGCTCTCTCATGGGGCCGCCAGACATCAGCCACGGTGGCGCTGCCGATCGAAAGCCCTGGACTCCCGAACACGCCAGCGAAGAAGCGGCAGACAATAAGACTTGCGATGCTTTTGGAGAATCCAGAGCCTAGAATGAACAGTGCAAATATTGGGATCGAAACCAGATACACTGCTTTCCGTCCGAGAACCTCGCTACTAGGTCCAGCAAGCATTGGGCCGACAGCCAGGGCCAAGACGTAGATACTGTAGGGTAATATGGCAACGATCTGAGATGCGCCTAGATCTTGCATCACATCTTCTCGGCCGGGGACGTAAATGCTCGATGCCAGCGTGCATACAAGAGCGATTCCGGATGGTATGAAGGTGTGGTAGCATCTTTTCCAGAATGGCCAGTTCCAGGGGTTCTCCGGGTCTTCAGGTCCATCCCAGTCGTCGACCGGCGGAGCTGGCGCCTCCGATTCCTTTGAGTGCTCGACAGATCTCTGTTGTTCAACGTCTGGCTCTGGCTGACGTTCGAGCGAGCCTTCCAGCGAGGACTTCGAAGAGCCTTTCGACGAGACCGATGACATGGTACGCAGAGGGCGAAAGTGAGATGTCAACAATCAAAGGGGAAAAGGACGTCACCTACCTGTGAATGCATAACACCTAGCGATTATGGAGGTCGCGCCACTGTGCCACCCTGACACGACCACTCGCGAGCCACTGAGACAGAAAACGCAATCCAGTCTATCAGCGCACCCTGCACGAAAAAAAACGTTGAAAGCACGGCGCGATTCACGGCCAGAAATCAGCGCGTCAATATGTTAGATAAGGAGATCTCAGTGGGCCTTAGGCTTCGAGCCTCGGTATTTCGACATCGACCCTTTCATGGCGAACACGCGAGGCGCGAAAACAAATGATGATATGGTGTGGTGTCCCGGGAACGGCAACTAGGGGGTGGAAAGATTGGGTTCAACGAGCGGGTGGCTGACGGTTGATCCACATTGCATGTGCCGACGATCCGGCGATGCGAAGCATCATCACCGTTGCGGTGGTTGCTCGAAACGTCGAAGTCTTTTCTCTACTAAACGGGCGATCAGCAGACTTTACCTCTTTAGGTGCTTGTATGACCCTTTGTTGGGCTTGAGTCTTGGGAGAATGAGATTCTGTTTGTTTCTGAATGAGTTGTCGGAGGACTCTTGGTTTTGAGAAACGTGGTCTACGTGCGATGGCAAAATTCTCGAAACGAATGGTATAGTAAAATGAACAAAAACGTGCTTGGGCAACGCGACCCGCTTAGGGGACGTTGCCAGACAAAGAGTGTTTTGAGGTAAGAAACGTGAGCAACTTATCTCAAGCTATGATCCAAAGAAAAACATTAAAATCGTAGTCCCAGATCTGTGGGGGTTAAAATGAAGGTCATGCAAAGATGAAGCTCAAGCGAAAACCTCACCCCAGCCGTGCTGCTGGTCGCCTCTGTTACCATTCTTCCAATAGACGCGAGAATCCTCGAACTCGCCGTCCATCTTCAACTCCATCCATCTTCGAGCGATGCGATCCGCCTTTCCCTGGTCTCGGATTTTGAGATTGAACTTGAAAGGCTTGGGTTTTGCAATAAGAAGGGTGGAGAAGTCCATTGTGGGATCATTGGTGCCGGTGTTTGTGTCCGCTTTGTTAGACGGATTGTGGGCTGTCTGTTTTATGGGCTTCTCCAGTTCAGCATCGAAGCTTCGGTCTGAGCTAGCTGGAGAAGGCGGGCGTGCGAACATACTGCTCACGCTGGGCAATTCAGGCCTGCCAGCAAGCTTTGAGGGATTGCCGGGCATGTCTTTGTTCTGAGCATTGCTCTTCTCAGACACGAAGCCCGTTAAGTTGACAGCTGAATCGTTCTTTTGGTGTATGTTGCCATCGCGATTCTTTCCATCCAGTTTTTGCGAGATGAACTCCTCGTTGGGTGGTGTGTGTGGTCTGATGGTATCTCCTTGGGCTTGCAGGGACTTTTGCTCAGCAACGTGTTTGGTAAAAGCTTCATCAGACTCTGCCTCTCCTTCGACATCCTCTGTTTCCGCGTGCATGGCAAACATCCATGCCATACTTCCAAGGCCAACAAAAAGGTCGGCTTCAGTCACACCCATGCCTTGACATGTCCGACGGCCGTAGCCAAACTGGCTGTAGCCCGTGATGGTGGGAAACTTAGCCAGCGGCTCCTGGTATGTGGGATATTTGGGCTCAAGCCAGCGCAGTGGGTTCCAAGAGTCTGGCTCATGGAAGATCTCAGGATCGCGAGAGATCGACCATTCGAGAGGGTGCATCACAGAACCTGCTGGAATGTGATAGCCTTCATATACATCATCCTTGACAGATGCGTGAGGAATGCCTGTGGTGAGTGTTAGTATCAAGATTCGCAGGTGGGGTTTTAGGACACATACCAGTAGGCACGGGCGGACGCCAGCGAAGAGTCTCTCGGATGAAGGCACGGAGGACAGGCATCTCCGGCATGTCACTGAATCTGATCATGCGATCGCCAAGAACTCTGTCGATCTCTTCATGGAGAATCGCTTGATATTGCGGGTAGTGACAAAGAGCGAGACAGAAGCTCTGCATGGGCGCAGCTACGGTCAAAGCACCTGCGATACCATGCATGCCCACAGCATAGGCACCCTCGAGATCAGAGTCAAACTTCCAGGCTTTCTTGTTCTCAAGGAAGGTCCGCATCCACGAAGTTTTCGGCTGCAGACTTGGTAGGATTGGGGCAGGTGCATTAGGATTCTTCTCAGAATGTTTAATCTGTTCGCGGACATCGTCCTGCAATGTCTCGAAAAACTTCCGCTCCGTACGCCCACGTCGCAGCTCCCATGCCTTCGACTTAGTCCAGCTCTCCGGGAGCGACATGATCAGAGGCAGTTTGTTCGCGAAAGACCCAGTCGGCGAGACACCGATCAAAAGCTCGCGTGCTCTTTGCTTCAGCTCTTCTGCGGCGGTTGCAGTACCCCATCCAAGACGACAGGTAACGCGAGCGACGAAAGACTCCAGGGCGTGATTGTAGCGAGAGGGTTCGGTCATAACTTCGAACAGCAAGCGGACAGACTCTAGCTCAGGATAACCATAGTAGTCATCCTTTGCGGAGGTATCCATGATCTGCTTTGCAAACTTGCGTTGTCTGGTCCATTTCTCGTTCTTGCTCATCAGTGGGAGGTACTGCCCACTGTCACGGTTATCATGCTCCAGAGCGGGTATGAATGGTCGGTCCGAGTAGTTGCCGCTTCGTTTCGAAAGAAGTTCATGAGCGACTCTGTCCCGGGAGATCCAAACATGGTTGGTTCCTGCAAGATTGACTTGGTAGATCGGTCCGAACTCCTCTGCCCATTCGTGGAACTTCATCCAGCTATTCTTCTCGGGTAACTCATGAACATTGCCGAGGAAAGGCAGACCTGTGTTTGTATGAGCACCAGACAAATCATTCTACACAAGGATCGTGTTCGATACACACCCTTGGGTCCCGGAAGTTTCTGGACGCCAGCTGGTAGCCTCTTTTTTTGAGCAGTTTCGATGTATTTAGCAATGGCAAAGATCCCTAGAACAATAGCAAGTGCTAGGAACGATATGAATGCCATAGTGCCTGAGTGTTTTCGGCGGATCAATCGAAAACGATAAAGGTCAAGCAAAGATGGGGGAGTGGGTTCGACAGAACCGAATGATAGTAACAAGGAACGTGCAAGTGAACACCGAAGTGGTGGGACTTAATAGTACATGAATAAAATGCAAGTGCAAGGAATGTGGCCGCTCTGCAGGACGCCGAGCAAGAAAGATAAGGTGATCAAGGGAAGGTCGTCAACTCCAAAGGAACAAGGCTAAAGAACGCCTCCAACTCTTTGTGGAAGAAGATCATTTCTTGTATGGTCCGCAAGATGCCGATACCCTTCTAAATCAGGCAGACTGGCGAGCAGATGCACGAACGTGCGTTGTTCACCTCCATGTGGGATCCACTTGGTAGTATTTGCGGATATGGAGTCGACTGGTTGATGCAATAGCTGTTTCGCCCTCAAACGGCTGCTATACAGACCCGGTAGCTCGGCGGTGGACTGATCAAAGCCTTTGTGGCCAGTGAGAATATGCGCGCATCGCGGCTTGCGACCACGAGGAATCAGATCGACTGGGACATCCGGGGTCTCAACACGCATATGCCATGCTATCTCTGCCCATGACCGTTCGGCCATGGCCCAGAGAGTACTGCAGATAGCATCTTGGATATTCTACCTTGGCGACGCGGTTCGTGATGAGCGGCCTGCGAGACGGTAAGATCTCACGTGCAAGTGGGTCAGGGTCAGGGCACAACTACGGGCACTAGGAGGTATTTTTTGCTATACAGCCTGCAACACCGTAGTGAACCTATTTGTTTTGGCGAGTCATTCAGACATGCATGTTGTTGGGCTTGCTGTGAAGGGGTCGCCAGAAGTGTTTGCTTTCCAACTTCGACTGGTCCGTTAAGACGCCGATAGAGTTCGCGAGTAGCATATGTATGTGTGTGTTGTTGCCAACAAGCCCAGAAGATAGAGGTGAAGTAAGTAGACGCCAAGCAGATTGATACTGCACATGGTTGCGGCCAGTAGGGTTGCAGGGAAGAAAGTAAGAAAGTCAGCTTCCCGGCATCAAAAGACGATCAGCCGGCAGGCACGCGCTTGATGCACGTCCGGTATCATGGGCCGCTTAGACGAAGGGTGGTCCGCACATCAGGCTTCGCAGCCATTTACGCAAGCGTGCGCTACGGTAAATATCATGGGGATCCGGCAGGGGCAGAGGGGCATTTGATCCCGCCGCCACATGGAATTCTGTAAAAAGCCATGAAACGTTGCTGGCTTCTGGCTAAAGAAACGGTCGCGTGCTATTAGGTCTCTTGCCGTTTGTTCCTGAGATGCCCTGTCCCAACCCTCAAATGGCTTCACAACGTTCAAGCCACGAGCTGCAAGTAACATCTGCAATAGCCGAAGACGCACGGCATGATCAATAGCAGGATTCCCGGATCGCAAACATGCGACAGATCTCAAACGTTCCGGACATGTGTAGCGGTGTGAGCGTCAAAAACATGAACAGTTGCACGCAGTCCCGGTCACCACTGTGCAGGGCGTCAGACAGGCGTCTCTCCCGCTCGAGGGCATCACAGCATCTATCTTCGACTTGCTGCCCTAGATCAGCCTAGGGCACACAGACGGCAGGCCATCGATGATCGACTGCTGGGTTTGTCGTTGGCACTCCAGATTCTTCACGGCTCGGACGATCAAGTTTTAACTCTTAGTCTAACAGTATTTGCATACACGGCCGTGAATACATGCCAAGTTCTAGTTGTATCTCAATGGTAGTTCTAACTCGAAGGAAGGCTAGGTCTGTCAACAATGCGATAGTGGCTATTGAGAAAGCCGACTGTAGACTTGACCACAGCTGCTGCATCGAATAAATGCGGCTCTACAATGGGTTGCCATCAAACCCGCGCTCAAGCCAAAAGACCCGGTCCGATCATGCTACTCGCCGGAGAAGTTTGAATGTGACATGCTGCATACGGAATTCACACGAGTCGTGAGTTCGATGTGGAGTTCCCAATAGACATGTGGGTATGGTTGTATCTGCTTCGTTCTCGCAGCCCTTAACTATAGGCAATACCAAGACAAGTATTTCATGAATGGGAACGGCTCTTCATTTGTGCTGCATACCGAGCCGTGTGATGCCGCTGGACGGGTCGCGTCGTCTTTCTCGAAAGAGATCAATGAAGCTGTTCACTTCCACCGATTTTGACCTGCGAATCCGACGCCCGAGTATCATTCGAACGTAGTCCGTGGGCATCGAGTAAAGTCCACACTCAAGCAAGTATAGGGTGAGTTGGCAGCCTTCGAGACGGCTTCGGCTCTTGCCTATCATTTTCATGTCGGTGTGTGTGACTGACAATTGGCATCTGCGGTTGAGAGGTGATTCCTGCAGAAGATGAGTGCGTTGTCGTCAAGAAATCCTCGCCACCTGCAGTCTCCATGTATCACACCACCACCTTACGTCTGCATAGCAATTAATCTCAAACGCTGTCTAGAGCAATGACATCAGACGAATGACACTACTTAGCATGTGTGATACTGCCGGCAGATGGATGCCAGCAATTCGGGTGCAGACTGGGCAGCTGGTGCACCCGAGCCTGCAGATCCGGTTTTGAGAGCCCTCTGACATAGCATTCTTGGGATACTGGGCGGTCAGATTGTTCTCGTTGCCAAGGGGAGTATACAGGATACACGTCGCCAGAGGAGTGGCCAATGGCAGATCCGTGCCAAGTTTCGATGTGCTCTTGCCAGATTTCGATCTCGAGTGGTTTTTTATCGACATGGAGCGATGCATATAGACGTCAGCAATGGTCCATACACAGCAATTGCCAGCAGGCAAAGAGTCCCTTAAGGGTAGCTCTAACATGTTTACCACGATGTGCAAGGCTTGGTTCGTGTTCTCTGTTGCGGTGGCCTTCGCAGATCATGGCAGATGTTCGACTCTCGAGATCGGATCACGTGATGCGTAAATTGTATATGTGGTACGGCTATTGTAAGACGATTGACACGACTGCTGTATCACCCATTGCCGTTTGGTGACAATAATGTCCTGCGCAAGGTTAGGAGGCAGCATCGGTTCCTCGCCAGGGATCGCAGATCTTCCCCTCACGACCTCGGCAAGGTCGAGGCACTTCAACCACTCGCAACATCCAAGATAACAAAGCAGACATCCATCAGAACATCTAACATTAAATAACTATCAGGAACTCAAACATGTCCACCTCAATAATCGACGACACCGATCTTGCGCTCGATCGCTACGATGGCAACATCTTCGTCATCACCATGCGCAAAGCGCCAGAGAATCGATTGAACTCCAGCTATTGCCAGAAACTCATCAGAACATTCAACCTCGTGCGAACCACTCTAGGCCAAGACAGCGAAGGAGCTGTTATTACTAGAGGTAACGATGCCAAGTTTTGGTGTACTGTAAGTCGATAACACCACCTGTGTTTGAGTACCGCTGTCTACAGTCGGTCCTATAATATATGTGCGACAAGGGGACATCAAACATTCGATTTCGCTGCGACGATCTATCTAACTTCATATACCAGGGACTGGAACTGGACGAGTCTGACTCCAACCCTGCTGCCAACAGCTCTGGCTTCTTTCCCCTGCTTGCAACAATCACCGATTTCCCATTCCCGACCATTGCATTAATCACAGGCCACACATTTGGTACGTTCACATCCAACGACGGTCAAGACGTGACAGCAGATATTTGAAGCAATAACATGAGACATAAGCTGACCATGTTCCCAGTATGTCCCAGCAAACACCCCAACTACCATTACCCACTCACTACTCTCATCAAACCACCACGTCATCCCCTCTGTCCCCCAGCCCAATGCCATTCCCACTAACAACCCACTTCAGGGCGGCGCCTGTCCCCTCGCCCTCTCCCACGACTACCGCATCATGAACTCCCAGCGCGGCTACCTTAGTATGCCCCCCATCAACCTAGGCCTACACTTCCCCGGCATCGGCACCCTTCTCCGCCTCAAACTGTCTCCCAAAGTCGCGCGCAAAATGCTCCTGCAAGCGCACCGCTGGACCGGTCCGGAAGCTCTCGAAGACGGCATTGTAGATTTTGTGGCGTCACCGGAAGAAATGTTCGACGTGGCGATGGGCGTGGCGAAGCAGTGGGCACCGAAAGCGAAGATGGGCGTGTATGCTCTGCTGAGGAACGAGTTGTATGGTGAGGCGGGCAGGGGGTTCAGAGAAATTAGTTACGTGTATGGAAGAAGGACGGATCTACCTGCGAAGGCGAAGATCTAGACGGATGGCTTTGGATGTAAACTTCGCACACGGGATCCACCTACGATTATCTTGACGGTGGCTAGCATGTCCTCGTTTGTACATAAAAGTAAGCCAACGAATAATCTCTTTTTCGGTTTGAGGCAAGGCTTCATACTCTATCGAATAGCATAGATCAGCTTACATGGTCAGTGTGGCAGCGAAGTCACAACCTGGTTCAAGTCGTCAAATATAAATGCAAGCCCTCTACAGTGACTCCTCCACTTTCGTCAACTCCTCAATTAGGGCCTTGATGTTCGCTTGCTCCGCCTCACCAACAGGCTCATATGGTGCTCTGGGACCCAACTTCTCAACAGCCCCCTCAATACCCGCCGCCTTAGCGCTCGTTAACGCAGCAGCATACTTGGTGCCAGCAATGCCACCCTTGCAAGCCCTCTCAGCCAAAGCAGCTTGCTGATGCAGCTTAAGCGCCTCTTGCGTTTTACCCTGCTGCCAGAGCTCGTAGATCCGCATCACAACCTTCGGGAAAACGTTCGCAAAGGCCGCAATACAGCCTGCACTGCCCACGCTCAATCCAGAGATCAGGAAATCGGACTGTCCGCCAAACACGGCAAACTCCTCCTGAGTGACCTGCGCTGCGAGCCTTGTGATCTTACCCACGCTCGCGCACGTCAATTTCACTCCTGTGACTTTGCCCGGGTGCTTCTTGGCCAGGTTTGCGATGACGTCCGAGTCCAGATCGACACCGTTAGTGACTCCAGGGAAGTTGTACAGCACGATCGGCAAAGGCGAAGTCCTCGCCACCTCGTCGTAGAACTTGCCAATGACTTTCGCAGTCGTGGCTTTGCCAAAGTACGCGCAGGGCAGCACGAGCACGTAATCCATGCCCGCGTCCGCGGCGTCAGAAATGAATTCCTGCACTTGCTTGGTGCTATGGCCGCCGACGCCGGCCATGAGGGGGTAGTCTGGCCCGACTGCTTCGCGGGCACATTTTAGGAGAGAGGCACGTTCTTCGCGGGTCAGGAGGAAGGTCTCGGCGTTGGTACCAAGGATGACCAGGCCTGTGAGGTGCTTGGAGAGGTAGGAGAAGTATTTCGCTTGGGCGGCGAGGTCCAGGGTGTCGGTGGAGTGATCGAAGAATGTCAGAGCTGGGGCCCAGATTCCCGAAGGAGGGACGGCTGATTTGGGTGACATTGTAGTTATGGTTTCCAAGTGGTTTGGTGGGGTCCTTTTGTTGGGGCTATGTTGGTCGAAGGAGTGGTTTGATCCAGAAGCCTGCTATTCAAAGTTGAAGGGGTGGAAATCTTTGAGTGTAGGTCTATAGTTTTATCTGTGATACCGCAGTATCGTGTGGTCCGAAGCAAGCAAAACGATATAAGTGTTGACAAGTGGTGATGAACCGCAGCGATAACCGATGTCGGCTAGATTGATGTGATC
>Ga0265797_10006778_pt1 | contig 16007 bp, 14 predicted proteins | sample P2T30metagenome_FD_192433 | JGI IMG/M metagenome (GOLD analysis project Ga0265797, IMG submission 192433) | Plant litter microbial communities from East Loma Ridge, Irvine, California - P2 T30 | ecosystem: Environmental > Terrestrial > Plant litter > Unclassified | place: USA: California... | reverse complement strand
CTTATACTAATGTCTTCTTATTCTTATTCTATCTTATATTATATATATGTATATCTCTCTCTCTCTCTCTACTTATCTATACTATCCCTCTTATTTCTCTCTCTATTTATATAGCGGGTAGACGAAGTAACAAGCGAAACTCGTGTTTTGTATAAGACGAAATATAGAGTATACTATTCTCTTCTATCCGATCAAAGAAAATCCACATTCAAGTGAGAGATAGCTAAGTAGAGATTTTTCCAAAGTGACCGTCTTGTTTTGCTACCTAAATATAACTAACTTCTAGTAAGAAACACATACTCTATCTATACTACCTAGCGAGCTATAAACCCGTCTATCCCGGCTTACCGTACTCCGTCGAAAGATCCCTTCTTCGATAGTAGCTCTTCTAGAGCAAATATACCCTCCTTACCTGCCTTAATCGACCTTATAAATGCCTCCTGCCCTTCTACCTACTCTCGAATCTCTTCGTTCCCTACGAACAGTAGTGCGCCTACTGCCGAACGGATCGTGTCGCCTCCCGAGTAGCCTCCTTGTCTTCCTTCCATGATATAATAACAGCCTTCTCCTCTTGCTTAATAGCGGAAGCCTTGTCTTCTAAACGGAGCTCTTATGTTACCGAGAAACTCGACTCCCTCTCTAACGGCCTCTATTACGTCGACATCTATCCTATAAGTCTCCTACTTATGCTATAAGCGGGCGCGGCGGCCCTTTGCCCGGCACACGATACAGCCGTTCTGCTATAGCTATATTGCCTTCGCTATAGCTTCGTCTACTACCTGAGCTACTATCCTACGCCCTCTACTTCTACTGCCCTTAACGGCTGTCGTTTCGACTATTCTCTTCCCTAGCCTTCTTCTCTTCTCGCACTATGCCGGGGACCCTTCCTCCTCTACTGTGAAGCTTATGTTCGCACCTAGTTCGTCCGTCTCTACATCTACTATCAGATCGATCGTCTGTTCGAGTCGTACGTCTTCTGCTCCTACCTCTTTCCGGTCCCGTACCCTCCTCTATACGACGAAGTCGATAATGACTACGGTTGCGTTGCTCATTAGCTCCCCCCAAACTCGCTATCTATACCTCGAGCCTAGCCACTTCGCGTACTCCTTTATATTGCCGGTCTCGCCATCGAATCTAGCATTTTCTACGATCGTAACGCCTTACCTCGTCGACGGTACGCCCCTGAGAATTACCGCGGCGGTATTCGGCTACTGACACTTCCCTTATTCGCCTGCTCCCGTACCGCAGAGCTTCTAACTGAAGCCGCACTTGAAGCAGCTGTAAGTGCCCTCTTCGAACCTAATCATCCCGCGGAACCTCTCGTCGAGACTCCTCCTCTTGTCTCCTACTACCTTCTCGCAGTCCTCGGGGCTATGCGACTAGTCGATGCCTGCTTCCTCCGTCGAATCGACGAAACAGAAGACGTAGCCGCCTGCTACTTCGTCGAGCGTTTCTTCGACCGTCTGACGCTCCGTCGCCCTCTTCGTGTGAACCCTCTCTATCGCCGTCGTTCCCTCGCCGCACCTGTCGCAGTTCGCTACGCTCGAGTCGTCGGCACACCCGGTTTCTTTGTTATCGAGATATAAGCCTATCACCCGCCTCCTATATCCTACCGTCGTTACGAACTCGTATATAATGCTTTCGTCGACGGCCGCCTTACCGGAAGCTAGCTATCTCTCTGCCTTTCCTTCTTCTACGAGTACTACGGAATCGACGTCCTCGCCCGCACGTCCCGCTCGCCCCGACTCTTATGCGAAATCGATCATACCGTACGGTATGTCGACGTGAAGAGTGAAGACGATGCCCGGGAAGTCTACGCCCGTCCCTAGCGCCGACGTTGCTACGATCAATCCGCCTCGTTCTAACTAAGCCTTTAGTCTCTCCTCGTTATCTACGGCTCCGGCGTGATAGTAAGCATACTTTAGCTCTCTCGCGAGTCGTTCGTACTAATCTCTGCTTCGGCTATATATTACGCCCTTTTATAGACCTAAATGCCTCTTCGTCCGTTCGCATAGCTCGAGTGCTTGCTCCTCTAGCTTTCCCGGCTTATACCTCTACACGATGTACCTCGTTTTAATCCGTGTCGTCGATACTCTGATATACCTCGCCATCTGCGCCGCTATGCTCGTCTCTAGCTCGAATTCCAAGAGTACCGGTAGTATTACGGTAAGTAGAATCGTCGGCACCTTTAGTCCGCGTACCGCTCGAACCTCTACGAGTTTCGGACGCCAGTCGCTTACGGTAAACGTGAGATGACTCTCGTCGACGAAGACTCTTCTAAGAACGCCCTTCACGCTTAACAGCTATACGTAGCTAAGAAACTGACTCCCCCCGGCAAAGTCTATACTAACGAAGACTAGCGCGGCGGGATTCTGCTCTCCGGGCCTATACTCGATATAGTCGATTCTCGTATCCTTTACCGTCTTTAAGAGGTTGTCTAGTAGTGCACGGTACGGGACGACGACGATAGTGACGCCCGGATCGATTAGACAAGCCGGAGCCATGAATAGCAAGCTCTTCCCTCCGCCTATCGGTAGAACTACTACTAGCGGAGTCGTCTGATTACCGGATACGATCGTGTATAGTGCCTCCCTCTGCTCCTCCGACCGGAATTCGACGTTATCGCGACGTAGTGCCTTCTGTATCGCCCTCTTTATCTCGTCCTCGCTGATCATACGGCCGCTACTCCCATAGTTGATCGCTAACGGTGCCGTCGATCTGTTAAATAGCGGTGAATCTTTGAGATGACCCATCGCCCCCGGTGTCTGAGCATCTGATCTCGAAGCCACCTACGGAGTGTAATGCTATCCGGTGTGCTAATTCACCTATTGTTAAACCGGGGCGAACCGCGTTACCGACTACGGTATGAACTACGGTATGAACTGCGGTAGAAATCGGCCTCCCTACTATAGTACCGGCGTAGTCTAACTTACGGTTCCCTGATCCTACGGTAGCTCGCCTTCCGGACGGAGCGACGGTATGCTTGTCGTCTGTCGATCGTCTTGAAAGTGCCGGCCTTGCTCACTTCCGCTCCCGTTCCCTCCGAAGTACCAGCTGCTATGCGATCCTTCACCTATCGAACCCTGTCCTCCATTCTGCTCCCTTAGTATGCCGATTGCTATACCCTAACCTCTCACGCCGTTGTTCGCTATCGAAGCGTCTACCCTCTATCCGGGGACCTGCGGTTATATATAGACGCTACTACTATCGCTGCTCGACTATATTCCGTGCTTCTGCCCTCTGCTTCTATAGCTCGCTAGCCCTATAAACTCGTGCCACTTCTAAGAGAGCGGCCTGAAAGTGTCGATCGAGCGGCTGCTTAGATGCTTAATCACATCTAGTGATACGCCGTAGCGTTTTGCTCCGACCTCACCGCCCCTCCCGGCCGAAATCTCGAGCGGATCGTCTTCTTCTATTTCCGGCTCCTCGACTTCGGCAGTCTCCTCTATATAGCCGCGTGAGAACTGCTCGCCTATCTTCTCTCGACCTAAGCCGATTGCCACGTGTCGGTACTCGAGTGTCGTTAGCCTCGTTCCTAATCGTTTGCTCGACTCGCGGTCGATGATCTTCGTCAGACGGTCTGTCCCCTACGGGCCGTATTCGTTCGCCTATATGTGATCGGTCCGGCCGGAGCCTTTCACCTTTACCGTTAGATACTACTAAAACGGTTGAACGTAAGCGAGATAGACCGCTATCATCTATCCTACTCTCTACGGCAGAAACCGCGGGATCACCTTCGGTTTGTCGAACTGCGATTAAGATTTATGATAGCGGGTGATAAACATTATGTGTCCTTATATCGCGAACACGTTCCTATCTTGCTAAAAGCCGTTCCGGAAGCGAATCGTCGTAATCTCTATCCCGCGGGCCGGCTATCCGCCCGTAACGTGAACGCAGAAGAGAAGCAGCTCTCTAAATCGATCGAGCTTCCGTAAGTACTTCTATACCTCGACTCTCGACTATACTCCCTGTTTCTATATCTTCTTCCCTCCTACGGCTGATAGAGCACGCTTGATCATCCATTCCCGCTTGTTTTATAGTCCGTTATTCGCATTGTCGACGAAAGAAACCCCTCGCCTCGTCTAAGTCACGTCGTCTTATAGCTTCTCGAGCGGGATCTCGAACCGTTCCTCCTGCGTTGTTGTCTATATCAGATCCTCCTAGAGTTTGCGTTCTACCTCGTCGATAACGCCTCTGATCATAGCTCCGAAGCGGGCTACGGAGATCGGCCTGCCTTTATACGATATCTCTATTCTGTCCGTCGACTAAGACACCGATCCGGCGTTACTATGATTCATAGCGATGCTCTTTCCGTACGCGAGAATGCTAAGTGCCTTACTTATCACACTATACGTGCCGTCGGCTAAGAAGTTGTCTCTCGTCTGCTTAAATCGCTCGTCGTCCTCGTCGTCCTGATCTTCTCTCTCCTCCGACGGTAGTATGATCTCCGCTGCGATCACCCGCATGTAGTAGACTATGCCGGCTAGCATATAAGAGAAGTCGTTCGCCTCCCGTAGCCGTCTCGTCTCCTCGTTGATCCCGAGAACGGCGAGAAAGTGTAAGATCGCACTTTTGAACGTGTCTCCCCTTACGTGCTAAAAGATGAGCGACTCGTAGAACTCGAGCAGAGCCTGCTGTTGAGACTTCGCGTTCCAGTCCTCCTCGATACTCTCGCGGAACCGGCCTAGTAGCTCCTTCTATCTTCCTTGCTACGGGTATAGCTTACGGGCGTCCCGAAAGACGTCGATAGCGGATTTAGCGTCGGCCTCTACGTTGCTATCGATACCACCGTCGCTACTGCGACTAATGTCTTCGTCTCCGTTACTTTCTCTATCGCTATCGTCTTCTCTACTGCTCTCTTCGCCTCGGCTGCCGTTCTGCCCTCGACTGCCTGCTTCGGCCTGCTCTAAGCTCTCGTGATCTTCGCAGCTCTAAAGCACTCTCAGACTATAGCAGAGTAGTCGTGCCATGTAGACGGCGTACGTCTGCTGACTCTCCGTGTTCTGCAGCCTCGCTAGCGGGCGTTGATCGATCTCGGAGTGCTTTGCACTACGTAGCCACCGCCGGGTTTCGTTGTCGAGCGATGACAGACCTGCGACGCATCTCTCGAGTAGTACGCTGTTCAGCTCGACTGCCTTCTTTAGCGTATGCTCATCGCGGTCCGGAAGTCGACTTGCTTCGCTTAGATGTCTCAGAGTACAGCCTGCGATATGTTCCGCCCAGCCTGTCTTCTTGAACCAGAGAGTGTGATCTGTCTTCGCAGTCTCTGCGTCTGCGACTTCTAGTTCTTTGTTTAGCTTCTCCTCTTGCTTCTTCCAGTCTGTAGCAATTGTCTCGACGTCGGCATTGTCTATCACTCCTCGGGTACCTCCTTCGGCAGCACTTGTTGTTTGTAGAGCAGTCTCTGAGCTGTCCGCTCGCACGTCGGCGTTCTCCTCCTCGTTATGTAAGACGGTAAAGTACTTCTGCAGACCTGCCGATTTGAAGAACGTCTGTACCCAAACGGGATTCCAGCATTCTCGTTCCTCGACAGACGACTTCCAGCCGTGCTGCTTGTTGCAGTGTATCCTGATCCCGTCACGGTTCGTGCTGATGTACTGACACTCCGCCTCCCGGCAGATAGATGCTCGTTGCGGCTTACCTAAAGCCGGAAACGGCTGCCCTAGCGGCGGCGGGAGAGCGATATCCTTCGCGTGATCTAACGCGAGAGACTTGTATTGCTTCACTACCTCGCCTCGTTCCTTTTTAGTGCCTCTGTGATTTTTGCTTAAGTGATCCGCGAGATTGCGGACTGCGCAGCCGTGTGTTATGCAGATTAAAATCCGGAACGCCTCGTGATATTCTAAAAATCGGCTTACGTTCTCCGTCGTGATCTTTAGTCCTGTTTCGAGTGCTTTACCGTCGCTTATAGCCGCGTTTTGCATTTTTACGACCCGACCGTAGTAAGTTATCCTCTCGCGTTCCTCGCTACTAAGCGCTAAGCGGCCGTCGCGCTTTCGACGTTCAAGCGCGTCGCGCACAGCTCTGCTACGCGGATGTACACAGCTTTTATATAACACTCGCGCGCTTTGAAAGAGTAAAACTAAGATATTCGAACTCGCGAGAGCCTACGAAGCAGCTGTATATAATTTTTGACCTATAAAGATGTCTGTAGCGCGTTAACATCGACCCCGAATCGCAACAGAGAATCCCATCCAAAAAGCACCCCGCTTTACCGCTTTCGGCTAAGCCCTAACGCGCTAAACCCGGATTCGGACAGAATCCTATGCGATTCTCTCCCTCATATTGGTTAGGATGCCGTAGGAAGCTCCATCCCTTTTGGTTTTCGGTTAGGTCGTCGACGACACGATGGATCCAGAACCGAATGTCTAAGTCTTCGCGCGTCTCCTGAGGATGAAGCATTAGAAGCTTCTCGAGCTGAGCCTATGCCTTCTCTAGCTAATCGCGAACGAAATCTCGTAGTGCACTCATGTCTAGGTGACGTACACCTTTGTAAGAGACTGAGAGACCATCATCTGACCAGGAAATGTACCCTAGATATGTCGTTAAATCGCGCACTTTCTTCCCATACACCCGTAGCTGACTAGCCTAGCTAAATGGCGACCGCACTCCGTTGATTAAGAACCGCATTCGCATTTCGTTAAGAAGGTCGGCAGGCTGTATGCTTTCCACGTCTCTTACGCCTACTACAGCTGTCTGGATCACTAACATCTGTGCTATCTTTATGAAGCCAGATAGAGTAGGTGTAAAGTGGTAAGCTTCCTTAAGGATCCCCTTTACAGGATCGATAGCAATTGCCGCTAGAAACCCAATAACGGCGCTCTCGAAGAGGTCGCCTTTCAAGTCGTGATCTAGCAAAGAGACATAAAGCTCGAGGCAGTCCGTGTCTAGAGCGTCGCACGATTGTTCCATAGCGGATGTAGTTTCTTCTCCGAATGTTTCATCGCATGAAGGCAGTTAAGCTAACTCTTCGCCCTTAGCAACTACCTTGTACAGATTGGCCGTTTGCCTGCTTGTAAGCTGATGTCGTAGGAAGACCTTCTGGTCTGACTATGCCGTTCGATAGATAAAACAAAGGAGTGCCTTCCATATCCTTATGTAATGGCGCCAGGTCGACTTCTGTAGCTTTACTAATAACGGGCGGTCGGCAGCGCTCGGCCGCTGCAGGAAGCTGTTAATCCGAACTTGATCAAAGACGTTGATGCTATCGTTACAGACAGATTGGTATGCATCTTCGACCACACGTTCGAGGCTGTTGCATATAGCAAGTAGTACCGGCTCAGCAGCTGCATCGGGCTGTCTCACTAATGCGGCAACATCGAGCAGGCAATGACCGTGTAGATATGAAAGCCACCGGGTCAGTTGCAGCTAAGGGGAAGTCTCCTTATCACTTGTTTCCTCACTTACTATGTGACCTCGCTTTTCCTGCTCTTGCTCAATAGTAGCAAGGTCCTGTAACACTAAGGCAGCTATCGAGTCCGGATTCGCGACTCGCCGCCGAGGGTCGCTATCCTCGAGTCGTTTCTCCGAAAGCATAGTGAAGTAGCTTGTGTGGCGTCCTATGTGGAAAAAGCGCTAGCAACAAACAGGCTTCCATGCGTCCACCTGTCTCTGGAGAGATACGTGAAGTGACGCTGCTGCCCTGGACCCGCCCCTCTTTCCAGTCGCGCTCCACTTGTGTACGGCTCGCCAATGCTTCTTTAGACTGTCTATAGAGCGGCAGACGAACGTGCATCTCTCCGGCTCCAATCGACACTGCTTCCCGTCCTGGAATAAACGTAGACCCTGCATAGGCTGATCGACAGTCTATGGAACTTCGAAGCGTTCGTGTGAGTGAGAAACCCCTTGCCACGCTTGTAGTTCATCGCATATCAGCGTCCTCTCTACCTTTGGCAGCCTGCCATGCTTTTCTCTAAGGTGGGTACGAGCGTTGTCTGGCCAAACGCAGTAGTGGCAGATCTTGCATATTACGACACGATACTTTGGTAAGCACGTGAAGTAGTCGGAAGCACTAGTCATCTTTTGGAAAGTTATATCAGGATACTATCCCGAGTTAGCGGAAATTGATCGTAGAAGACAATTTTTGGAGAAAGACCCAAAGTGAAGATGTAGGAAGTGCAAAGCCTTTTCATTTACAGTTTGCATTCTCTCTACGCGTATGAGGCGCGTACTTCGCGTATTACTTGCGCGTTTTAATATATTTGATACAGCCTTTGTATAGAAGACTATAACTCAACTAGGGCTAGAAAGTAGGCGCATAGTGAGCGGGAACAACGGACAGCGCCGCTCGGAAGGCTAGGGTGGGAGAGAACTTCAAAACATCGAGACATGGTACAGGACGCGCGCAATAGAGAGACAGATTGCGGGCGTGTTCGAAGAGATATAGGCATATCTTGCACACAAAAGTGGACGAGGAGGACTAGTAGAAACGTTCAGAACGTGTTTCGAGCGGGGAAGAGCATAAAGTGGAGTCGAGTCGTTTGAAGAGTCGAGTTGTTTGGCTATACTACTTAGCAGCAGAGAAGGCGCGAGAAATGGCAGGTATCATCGGACTGATAAAGAGGGACAGGAGTAAAAGTCCGACCCTGTTCGACACTACGAGACTACTGGGCCAATACACGTGGAAGATGGATCAAGCCTTGCCGGGTAAGCACACCTTACGTTTCTATAGGTCACTTACCTTAGATCAGACGGCTATTCTTGTCCAAGCTAGGACAGGGCATTGCAGGTTAAACCAATACCTCTCCCGGATAGGAGTGGTAGGCGAGGCAAAGTGCAGTTGTGGAAACGACGAGGAGACGATCAGACATCTCATCCTCTCGTGTCCGAGGTGGACGGACGAGCGTAGAGAGTTACGCGAGACCGTAGGCGACAGGTCGAGAGACGTACCCTACCTCTTAGGGGGGTGGGGCTCGAGAAAGGATGTGAGGACGGGACAGCTGTTAGATGGCCCGAAAGAGAAATGGAAGCCGGATATAGAGGTAGTGAAAGCTACTATTCGGTTTCCAGAAAAGACAGGCAGGTTGATCTATCAGCCAGAGGCTGAGTAGGCAACCATAAGGATGGATCACTCTCATTCATGAGCGAAGGCAGCGAATTTCTTTTGTAAGCAAGGTCACTCTCTAGGGACGGCTCATACGGTCACCGTGAATAGCCTGATTGAATCAAACAAACAAACAAACGATGGCGGGTAGATATCACTTCTCCGCGCCTTCCTTCGCGAAGCCAAAGAGGCGCTCACCATCCTGACTTTACGGCTGGAATCGACACCGCACGCGGGCAGGCCGATTTATGCATGGAAAGTTAGCTCATCCATACATAGCCATTGATCATCCGCGTATAACGTCACTTATTCCGGGTGAGGCTGCTTATCCTGCTCGTAGATGCAGGATAGCTTATCCCGTGCACGACCCGCGCCTCACATCTACACCGAGATAAGTGGATTCCTTATCTTATAATTTCATTCGCTGGTATCAACCTGCTATTTCCCTTCGTTTTTCATCCGGATCGTGACTAATTATGACCGTTGTACCTACGTGGCCGCCTGAACCCCCGGCTTGGACGCGCCGCTGTCTTGCATGGATACCTCAGTCTTCGAGTGTTTCCCTTGACCCTGACATGTTTATCAGAAGCCATAAGTTCGTTTGGCTTCCACTTGCTCCTTGACAAAAGATCTTTATTTGCTCCAATTTAAGTGGTAGGTCATTGCTTCACGTCTTACTCACTGACTGGAAGTTTCCGAAGCTCACGATATGACGGCAGGAGCGTGTGATTATCTCTCGAGCTATACAAACAACATCATGATTTGGACTTCTCAGCCTTGTAAGTCGCCTTCAGATCTACTCCTTTTGCGACCTCTATACAGTCAGCCCAAACTGTTAACGCTCCGTCAGATGTGTTGTTGTTCATCTGGTGCATAACATTCACTCTTGTGATGGTATCGGTACTTTCTCTCGGATTTGGCTCGACAGGTGTTCGACCTAGTGAGCAGATAGATTCCTCTTCAATATAGTGCCGATGGCAGCTGACAGACTCTAGGCTCCCGCGCTAGTTCATACCAATCCAGGACATACGGTGCCTTCGTTCCCCGCCGTGGAATATTTGCGAGTCTCGCAAGCTTGGGTGCGAGACGCAGAATTGTGCCTGCTATTGCAAAAGCGGGTGCAATTGCGGCTACGATTGTTGTCTTTGCTCTCTGGTGGAATCTATAATCTTGCCGAAAAGCGTGGGCCTAACTCATTGCTAGTAATTTGCCATTTTGGTGCACAACTTACATCTGGCCGAGTTTCGATGTCCTGACTATGTGAGATTGAGCGCACGGTTACGAAACGTACTACCGGGTTATTGGTCGTAGCTAGTCGCCCCATAGCTCACGCCTTACCAAAGTCTGCCGTGCATTCTCGCCCGATCAACATGGAATATCGACCGGTGAGCCATAGGGCCAATTAGAAGCCGCAAGATGTACACTGGTGATCCCTGCAGCTTGCCAGCTATATGGGTCAGTCGAGCCTACAGCGTCCTTTACAAGACTGGGATGTAAGCAGCGAGCGTTGATGCCTGATGGTAAGCTATCGTCTTCGACACGCCGTATCGAAGTAATCCAATATCTAACCATGTTAGGCATGTGGTAATCGCCTACACTGTGATGTGGCATGATTTGGTTTGGTCTAGACACCCACCGGTCTGTCGCCTGCATGAGCTTGGCAATTTTTACGTAACTGGGCATCCTGTTTTGAGAAGATGACATCAGGACCGCTGTGTCTGCGCTCATGAGCGCAGTGTCATTTTCGATCGCAATGCTGGGAGAAGAGGGTATCACGCTCTCTCTAGGCTTGGCTTTGATGCTGTTCGGAATAGTCTTCCTGTTTGTTCGAATCTGCCCTAAGGCGTAGTAGCTACGATAATTTGCTCCCGCACTGCTAACAAGGGTCAGGCTAAGCGAACAGCCCCGACGGCAGAAGCCGTTATCTCCAACTGACTTAATTCGATCACACCCCACGCTACGATAACGCCACTGCAGTTTTCGTAGGGATTGGCCGTGGGATCTGAATGGTTGTCGTTCGCGCCGAGACGAGGGTTCTGAAGTGAGTCAAGTTCCATATCGCTGTAGCCCGGTGGATGGTGGATCTTAAGCCGGTGGAAGCTCATGAGCACACAACTACACACAGATTGTATGCGCACAACCCCATCCCGTATAAGGAAGATCGACTGAGAGCTACGAAAACACGCAGAAGATTGTAGTATGGCGTCAAGCGTCAGAGACGACAGGCGCACAAAACTCAAGGACATCCTCAGAATACGGCAGTCGAATGTTGTGTCGGAACTCCTAGCGATACAAAGGCATGAAAAGCCAGTGGAAAAGGCCCACGAGTGGGCTGAAGATCTTCTGTGCTTGCGCTACCAACCGTCGCTAAGTCTATGCTTCCATCAGGTACACAATCACGCACTCAACAGCAAATTTGTTGCAGTCTCGTGGACTCGACAGCGATCTGCGCAAGAGAACCCGGAATGTGGCAAGTACTCTATGCTGCCACTGTCCTCAAACCATCCTGGGGTGACTGCAACGAAACGGGTAACGCTTAAGATACGGAACAGTGTACTTGACAGAGTGGTCAAGTACTTGAAGAAACGCAAGATCGACATCTTCTGGATAGATGAAGCGTGCATCGCTCAAGACAACCCAAGAGAGAAAGCAGAAGCCATAAATTCCATGGACCTGGTGTACAAGCGCGCCACCAAAACTGTTGGGCTACTTTCAAGCCCGATTCGCAAAAGCATTGGAGCACAGTTAATGGGGGATCTCTTCGACGGCAAACTTAGCGCTCAAGACCATCTTGGAGGGTTTCATTTCCACAAGGGTGTTTGCTACGGGACAATCTCTAAGGTGATTCGCATCCTTCAAAATCTAGTTGGGGACGGTTGGTGGAATAGAGCTTGGATCTATCAAGAGGAATATCTGTCTGGCCTTCAGATGGACCTTCTGATCCCGGTAAACTCCGGCGTTCAAGTACCCTCACCCTACGGGTGGGTACCTGGGGAGTTTTGTGTACAAGCGGCAACGTTTCGTGAACAGACCACCATCTTCCTGTCGGCATACTCTTCTACTGGATGGTACTGCTACCGAGACACTTGCCGACAGATGTTAGAGACTGTCGGGAAGTATACTATCATGCTGCAGCGATCTGGTGGTGCCCTGAAACCAATGTCGGCCAGAGTCTTTGCAGACGTCGAACAACGCTCGGTCGAAAAGCCCTGGGATACTCTGGCCATCACAGCAAATGCATGTGGATATCGAACAAGATTGGACGCGGAAGCTCTGGAGCACGAAGGTCGCAGCCTGAGTCTCAGCCTACTGGCCCAGTTCTTGCTCAATGGTGAGATCTTTGCGGCGGGCAGTGGCCACCACGGAACACACCGTGACTTGCTTCAGTGGGACATCAACGCGCTTCTGAAAGAATTACAGCCTGAATTCCGCGACCTTCCCATCCAGACACAAAAGTTGACTTTTCTAAAATATTGTCGACTACCTCATGTCAAGTTCTGTACGAACGGCCTGAAAACAGCTGGGCACATATGGAGTTTGCCCAGGCATGCGAACATCAATACTCGCGACTTCGATCTGCCACTTCTTTCAGACGCTAGAAGAGACTACTTAGAGAACCATCCGTGGGCCTCGATCGAGTTGAAGATGCTGGCTCATAGACTGGAGCAGCGTCACGAAGCTAAGATTGCGGCCAAACTACACGATTATATACGAAAAGCGAGAGGTGATACGACTTCACCAGCGGGCACTCATATGGATATGATGGCCTGTTGCATTTTCCAGGCGATCTGTCGTGGATTGCAATTACGCCTCGCTTACCAGCCAGGGCAAGACGCTAGCGGGATCTTCGTACCGCTTCGACAGGAGTTGAGCCGTTCGATGCATGTCTTGACGACTTGGCAGCCCCCACAACAAGGCATCGATCAAGTTGGGAACGCTGCTTCTTTGCAAGTCAGCTTGCGTGGGAAGCGAGTTGTGGAGCCCCTACGGTGGATCAATGGCATAGTATTTTTCCGGAACGATGAAGTCGGAGACATAGTCATAAGCTGGCCACCTTCTTGGACAAAAGGGCCAGCGTGAACTCGACAAGCACGTCTGCTTCCTCGGCTAGTACGCCGAGAGTCCAAAGGCATGACAGCGGACGACAGGATGCCCTTCCAGGCCCAGGTGGCGAGTCGGGACAAGCTCATATTATGGCATCATTTCTAGCTCCCCAGCATCGTGCCGAAGCAGTTCTAAGATATGGTGTGTCACAAACAACGCCACAAAGCCGCCCGCGCATCAGTCATGGACGACCACAGTTTCACTGCAGTGGCGTGAACGTCAACGGACGCAGATTGCGTTACGTACAAGGTCAGTTTCGGCAAATTGTGGCGTTTACGTTTCAACCACTGCGGGATTGCGCGGTCAAGGCGAAGCTCGGAAGAAGACCAGAGTCGAGCCAGCGTGATATGGTTGTGCGATGACTCAGGTCGGATAGGTATCCTTGATGGCAGATAAAGTTAACATGAGCTAGAGTGGAATTGATGGATCCAAAGGACTCTAGCGGACCCGGAAGTCGTTTGCCATCAGGCCGTCTGATCGTGAGTCCGACGTGTTTGATTCTATTCCGCCACGCAACACGATCCCCTTCTGTTAGGTCAGTCGAATCGTTCGTAGACATGCGCCCCTGTCCAATTTTCCACGTATCGAAACAAATCAATTTGCTCCGAGTGTGTGAGAGCGCTATCGTCATTCGATGTGGTGTTTTGCTCAGCCCTGCTAGCGAGCCACGGGCTGAGCTCCGGGACAGTAAGAGCAGATGCTCACCAGGTTGCGGAACTTCGGACTGCACTGATCGAGGATGAGTTTGCTGACTCAGCTCGCGGCTTCCTTGACGCATCGTTGGTAATCGACATTGTAACAGAATCTCGAGAATTTAGAACTCACACGATTGTCGTCGTTAGCGAGCATACATGTGCCAAGTGAGAGTGATCACGGTCTAGACAGATGATTAACGTGTTGCTAAATCAAGATTGATTTTGTTCTTTGGACGGAATATTCGCGTCTTGAACCAGAGGCTAGCAACTGCTCCTATCGACGCTGTGTTGAACAGATCTAACTACATAAATTCTGAGGTTAACTCAGTGCGGCTCGATCTTGGTGCTAAAGAGTGGCTAGGTAAGTTTGCTGCCCGAACATGGTTACAATTCGAAAAACACATTGGGACACGCTCCCACTCGCACGTCTTCTCTGGAAAAATGAAGGGGTGCCTGCGTTTGAGGTCAATTAAAGTTCCTCTCATCGAAGCTCGGGCCTGTAAGAACACGCCAACGCTGGGTCTCGATCCAGCGGCGGACTGGTGGTCTACCCGAAAGTAGGGAACGTCATCTGGGCTTCCGAGTTCTCTCTCGTAAGGGCCCTAACAGTCCTCTTTGGACCTGCGGATAAGGGGAAGTGGCAAGATCAGATCAGGACACTAAGGGTGAGAGACAGAAGATTTGGCCGCTCTTTCTGGCTGTCGTCCGAGACTTCTGGACAGTGCATGCCGTTTCCACTAAATACGCATAGCTTAATAATACTGAAAGGCCACTTTCGAAATGTAGCTTGGAAGCCCAGGAGAAACTGCGACTGTGTCCGTGTTAGCGCTCACAAAAGTCTGCTTTTTGAGTCTTGGGAAGGAATCCACATTACCTCATTCAGTATCAGATGATGTTCAAGTTCCGCATAACTTGTGCAGCGCATATGATCCCATCGTGCTTGTACGCTGCGCCAACGAATGCTTCGACTGTGGCGGCTTTGGTACTGGGCGCGGTATAGAGATCGCTGGGGTTGCGGTTGATGAAAGGCGTCAAACCGGCCGAATCGCAAAGTGAAGCCAGAGTTCCATTGTTTCCGATTGTCTGAATTCGCTGGCTGGTTTGACCTGCATTGTGATCAGACACACCCGCTCTTTTTTCAGACGATGTGAGCCTACCAATTCTGAGTCCATCGTCCCTTGCATTGTCTGCGACAATCAGTGCGAGGACGCGATCGCCGACACCTGCGAGAGATTTGTTGCCCTCGGGGAGGTACTGGCCGTCAACAAAGTCGACCGAAGCGCCGGCGGCTTGCAAGGCTTCCCATACCAAGCGTCTATTCAAGGGCACCGCAATCACGGCGAGTGCGCCGTCTACACGAGCGTCTGCCATAACTTATGGAACGGTCCTCTTGTGGTGGCTGAGGCGATATTGGCGAGAAGGTTGTGCAAGGGTGCAAAGGGTGAATTGTACCGAGAGAGATCAGAGCAAGAGCGGGATTTTGCAGCTATAAAGACTACAAGCTCTCGGCGAACACACGTATCTGTAGTGACTGAGCTTTGGCTAGATCATAGTGGGGTCCAGCGGGGGCTGACAGCGCTCACATGGCTCGACTTCAGATTTTGGTGTTTTCGAGCTGGAAACTGACGCGATGGCTACCTGCCGTCTCTACATCGGCGATGTGAAGAGCTCGTAGTGCGGTATCAATTGGTATATGCATGCAAAGCTGACCTGACTGCGTCTTTTGCACACAGGGGCCTCGTTCACGTTGGCGACACGGTCATCTTGAGGGTCGCCATAAGTTACAATTTGTACGGCCAATCAGATCATCGTTCTCACTTTTGGAACCGCGGCGTACTTTTGAATACAAGTCTGGTTTGAAGTCCGCAGCGACATGCCGTACCTAGCGAACCATACAGGGTGTGCAACAAACAAACAGTTCAAACTGACGTAGTCAGTTTGAAATGTTTGCATCAATCCGAGCGTCGGATTGAACTGTTTGAAGTGAATTCCGTGGTTTGCTTGGATTGTTTGAAATGGTGTGGGAGCCTGAGGCACTACAAAACGTGGTGTTGCAAAAGGTGATGAATCTTCGAGGTATCTGCTTCTGAGGACGCTGATTGGCTAACGGAGCTTTCCGCATGCTTAGGGTTAGGGTTATGCATACTCTCCGAATTATGAGAATC
>Ga0265797_10006777_pt1 | contig 16010 bp, 19 predicted proteins | sample P2T30metagenome_FD_192433 | JGI IMG/M metagenome (GOLD analysis project Ga0265797, IMG submission 192433) | Plant litter microbial communities from East Loma Ridge, Irvine, California - P2 T30 | ecosystem: Environmental > Terrestrial > Plant litter > Unclassified | place: USA: California... | reverse complement strand
CTACTGACAAGCGGCATAAGGCAAGTAACTTTAGTTAGTGGCAGTTTGCTTTCTCGCTTTATATATTAAACGGCACCCCGTTCTCACAAGAGCGACATCTGGCGGCCAGGCGGGCAAAACAGCGAGCAGTCCAGGCTGTCGTCTTCGCGCCGGCCTAGCCCGGCTTTTTTAACCGCGGCAGCGAATCGCCTGGCGATCAACTGGGCAAACACGCCTTCTCCCTTCATTCGCTCGCCAAACCGAGAGGTATAGAGCTCGCCACCCCGGCTCTGGCGAATCAGGCTGAGTACATGGTTTGCGCGTTGCGGATAATGAACACCCAGCCACTCCTCGAACAGCGGCGCGACCTCAAGCGGCAGCCGCAGCAGCACATAGTGAGCACTGCGCGCACCTGCATCCGCGGCGGCCTGAATCATCGTTTCAAGCTCATGATCGTTGATCATTGGAATGATCGGCGCACAGATAGCGCCTACCGGGATACCCGCCTGCGCCAGCACGCGGATTGCTCGCAAACGCGCGTTCCCGGACGCGGCCCGTGGCTCCAGGGTTCGCTTGAGCTCATCGTCCAGGGTGGTGAGGCTGACCATCACCCGTACCAACCGCAACGCCGCCATTTCCTGCAGCAGGTCCAGGTCGCGCAGCACCATTGCCCCTTTGGTGGTGATGGTTACAGGGTGACGATAGCGAAACAGCGTTTCGAGCAACTGGCGGGTGATCCGGTATTGCTGCTCTATAGGCTGGTAGGGGTCGGTATTGGCGCCCAGGGCGATGGGCGCACAGCGGTAACCGGGCTTGCTCAACGCCTCCTCCAGCCGCTCGGCGGCGTTGGTCTTGGCAATCAGGCGCGTTTCGAAATCCAGCCCCGGGGACATATCCCAGTACGCATGCGTCGGGCGGGCGAAACAGTAGATGCACCCGTGCTCGCAGCCACGGTAGGGATTGATGGATCGATCGAAAGGGATATCCGGAGAGGTGTTGCGGGCAATGATGCTCTTGGCCTGCTCGATCCGTACCTCGGTGTGTACGGTAGCAGGCACTTCCTGGTACCAACCGTCATCCTCGGCCACTGAACGGTGGCCGTGGAAGCGGTTGTCAGGGTTGCTGACCGTGCCACGGCCACGCTGGGGTACTCGGGGTAACATGGTGGGCCTCGTAACTGTATATGAATACAGTATAAGCGCGCCACCGTGCTTGTGTGGGCCCCTCGTCGGTTAACGCACCAGGCAGGGCCGCTTGTTATCGAAGCGCCAGTTCGGAATCAGGAACTGCATCGCCACCGCGTCGTCCCGCGCGCCCAGGCCCATGCCCTTATAAAGCTCGTGAGCATGAGCGACGGCGTCCATGTCGATGTCGATGCCCAACCCAGGCTTTTTCGGAACCTGCACGTGGCCGTCCTCGATCTGCAAAGGCTCGCGGGTGAGCCTCTGGCCATCCTGCCAGATCCAGTGAGTGTCGATCGCGGTAATGTCGCCTGGTGCCGCGGCGGCCACCTGAGTGAACATTGCGAGCGAGATGTCGAAGTGGTTGTTCGAATGAGAGCCCCAGGTGAGGCCCCAGTCGTTGCACATCTGCGCCACCCGCACGGAGCCCTGCATTGTCCAGAAGTGCGGATCTGCCAGCGGAATATCCACTGCCTGCGACTGAATCGCGTGGCCCATCTGCCGCCAATCCGTGGCGATCATGTTGGTGGCGGTCGGCAGGCCCGTAGCCCGGCGGAATTCAGCCATGACTTCCCGCCCGGAATAGCCATCTTCCGCGCCACAGGGGTCTTCGGCATACGCCAGCACATGGTGCTGATCACGGCACAGGCGGATGGCCTCTTTGAGCGACCAGGCGCCGTTGGGGTCCAAGGTGATACGTGCATCCGGGAAGCGCTCAGCCAGGGCGGTAACAGCCTCGATCTCTTCCTCGCCGCGCAGCACGCCGCCTTTGAGTTTGAAATCGTTGAAGCCATACCGCGCCTTCGCCGCTTCCGCCAGGCGTACCACGGCCTCGGGTGTAAGGGCTTTTTCGTTACGCAAGCGCAACCAGTCATCGCCTTCGGTTTCCGCGCGATACCCCAGATCGGTCTGATTGCGGTCCCCGATATAGAACAGGTAGCCGAGCATTTTCACGGCGTCGCGCTGCTGACCTTCGCCCAGCAGGGCGGCTACGGGGACTTCAAGGAACTGCCCCAGCAGATCGAGCAGCGCTGCCTCCATGGCGGTTACCGCATGGATGGTAATGCGCAGGTCGAAGGTTTGCAGGCCGCGGCCAGCGCTGTCGCGAGCGGCGAAGGCTTCACGCATGCGGTTGAGAATTTGCTGGTAATTGCCGATAGGCTGGCCCACTACCAGGCCGCGAGCGTCTTCGAGCGTTTCGCGGATCCGCTCGCCGCCCGGCACCTCGCCAACACCGATGTGCCCGGCGTTGTCTTTGAGGATCACGATGTTGCGGGTGAAGAATGGCCCATGCGCGCCGCTGAGGTTGAGCAGCATGCTGTCGTGCCCTGCCACCGGGATCACTTGCAACTCGGTCACGATCGGCGCTTGGCCGGCTACGCGGGAAAAATCATTCATGGTCATGTCCTTGTCAGGTTCGTGAGGCTCAGTGGGTCTTGCCAAGCGCGGGGCCGGCGCGCTCAGCGGGCAGGGGCGTTTGGCCACTCGGTCGCGTCTTGGCGAAGAACACCAGAATGGCGGCGAGGATGGAGGTACCCGCCAGGCCATAAAGGCCGCCTACGATCGAACCGGTTTGCTGTTCGAGGAAGCCAAAGGTAGCGGGCGCGAAGAACCCACCCAGGTTGCCCAGCGAGTTGATCAAGGCAATGACCGCCGCAGCGATCCGAGCATCCAGATAGGCTTGCGGGATGGGCCAGAACAGCGAAGAGGCGGACTTGAAACCGATCGCGGCGAAGCACACCGCCACGAAGGCGAAAACCGGCCCGCCCGTGGTGGAGAGGAACATGCCCAGCGCGGCGACCAGCAGCGCGCAGGCAACCCAGGCTTGCTGGAATTTCCATTTGCCGGACGCGGCGGCGAAGCCGTACATGGCGATGATGGAGATTAACCAGGGAATGGAGTTGAACAGCCCAACCTGGAAATCGGTAAGGTCACCCATTTTCTTGATGATGCTGGGCAGCCAGAACGTGGCAGCATAAATCGTAAGCTGGATGCAGAAATACAGCCCGCAAAACAGCAGGATCTGGCCGTCCTTGAGCAATTGGCCCACGCTTGGCTTGACCGTGGTCATGGCCTCACGCTCGCGCTGTTCCTGGTCGATGGCGTTTACCAGCGCGTCCTGTTCCTGCGCAGCCAACCACTTGGCGTCGTGCGGCTTGGAATCGAGCCAGAACCACACCACGAAGCACAGGAACACGGATGCCAGGCCTTCGATCAGGAACATCCACTGCCAGCCATGCAGGTTCAGGCCTTCAATCCCCAGCAGCGCGCCGGAAAGCGGGCCAGAAATCAACGAGGCCAGCGCCGAGCCGCTCAGGAAGATTGCGATGGCCTTGCCGCGCTCTACGCCCAGCAGCCAGCGGGTGAAGTAATAGATCACACCTGGGAAAAACCCCGCCTCGGCGATGCCAAGCAGGAAGCGCAGGATATAGAAGTGGGTTTCGGTCTGGATGAACGCCATCATCGTGGCGACGATGCCCCAGGTGAACATGATGCGCGTGAGCCACATTCGGGCGCCGACACGTTGCAGCAGCATGTTGGAGGGGACTTCGAAAAGCGCATAGCCAATGAAGAACAGCCCCGCGCCAAAGCCGTAGGCGGCGGCGCCGATGCCAAGGTCATGCTCGAGATGGGTACGGACGAAGCCGATGTTCACGCGGTCAATGTAATTGACGATGAACATGATGACGAACAACGGCAGTACCCGTTGTTTCACCTTCGCAACGGCACGCGCCAGCACTGGATTAACGTCGCCACCACCGGCGACCAGGCCTGGATTGCTCACATTCAACACTCCCACTGTTTATTTTTATGCGGGGAAAGGCGCGGTGCGCCTGAAAGCGCGGTGTCGACGGCGAAACCAGACGACTCGCGGGCAGACATCATACAACTGCTTTTTTCGGCCGGCAACGACCACCCAGCAAATGGCGTGGTTTCGAGGTTTATCATAAGCAGATATCGGTCGCCATCTCTACGTTGTCATACAAGGGCAATATCCAACCGCTCCGGTGTTAAGATAAGCGCCACCTCCCCAGGACTTGCGCTATGGCCCCGGACAGCGAACTCCAGGTACGACGACGAACCCCTAACCTGGCCCATGATCTTGTCAATGAACTGACTCAGCGCATCTTGCGAGGCGACTTTGTGGCCGGGCAGAAGCTGCCCTCTGAAACCGCGATCGTCAGCGAGCACGGTGTCAGCCGCACGGTGGTGCGTGAAGCTCTGTCCAAATTACAGGCCGCGGGGTTGGTGGAAACGCGCCACGGCGTCGGCACATTTGTGCTGGAACGCCGAGCGCACGCTGGCATGCGGCTTAACGTCGATACGCTCACCAATGTGCGCAGCGTGCTGGAACTGCGCATGGGGCTCGAAACCCAGGCAGCTTCCCTGGCGGCGCGCCGCCGCACCGAGGCTCAACTGGCCCAGATGCGCGATGCGCTGGATGACTATGGGCGGTTGCTGGCCAATAACGACAGCTGTGTCGAGGCCGATCGGCGTTTCCATCTATTGATTGCACAAGCCACCGGCAACAATTGTTTTCCGGAGATGCTGTTGCATCTGGGCGCGGCGCTTATTCCGCGCACGCAGCTCAATACACAGGAGCGAGGTGGTGAGGACTTCAGCCAATTGGGGAAAATGGCCCAGGCCGAGCATGAGGCTATTTATCAGGCAATTCGTCGGCAGGACGCCGATGCTGCCCGCGCGGCCATGCTGCTGCACCTGAGCAACAGCATGGAGCGGTTTCACGCGGATGAACGCCGCTGAGGCCTCAGGGCTTCTTGAGCTTGGGATTTGGGAAGAACTGCACAGTCTGCACTTTGGGTTTGGCCGGCTTTGGCTCTGCCTGGTTTACCCGAGTGCCCAGCTCTCGCGGGATGGACTGGCCTTGCGCGTTAAGGGTATCGGAATAACCGCAGGCCACGCACTCACGGTGCGGAACGTCGTCTTCGCTCCACATCATCAGCTTGTCCATTTCGCTGCACGCCGGGCATACCGCCCCGGCGATGAACCGCTTCTTGGTCTTGCTCACGACCGCCTCCATTATGCTGCCTCTTCTACCAGGCCGCTGTGCCGTAGCAATGCGTCGATGGAAGGTTCGCGGCCGCGGAAGTCCACGAACAGTACCAGCGGCGCCTGCGAGCCACCGCGGGCCAGGATGGCCTCACGGAAGGCACGGCCGGTCTCAGGGTTCAACACGCCGTCTTCCTCGAAGCGCGAGAACGCATCCGCCGACAGCACTTCGGCCCATTTGTAGCTGTAGTAACCGGCCGCGTAACCGCCAGCGAAGATATGCGAAAAACTGTTAGGGAAGCGGTTATAAGCCGGCGGCCGCATAACCGATACCTGGTCGCGGATCTGCTCGAGCACCTGCAGCGGGGTACGCCCGTCGCCGTGGGTGGCATGCAGCTCAAAGTCGAACAGCGAGAATTCAAGCTGGCGAACCATCATCAGGCCCGACTGGAAATTCTTCGCCGCCAGCATCTTCTCCAGCAGGTCCTGAGGCAATGCCGCGCCCGTTTCGTAGTGGCCGGATATCAAGGCCAGCCCCTCGGGTTCCCAGCACCAGTTTTCCATGAACTGGCTCGGCAGCTCCACGGCGTCCCATGCGACGCCGTTGATACCGGATACCCCAGCGTGCTCGATCCGGGTAAGCAAATGGTGCAGCCCGTGGCCGAATTCATGGAAGAGGGTGGTCACTTCGTCATGGGTCAGCAGCGCTGGCCTGCCGGGCGCCGCCGGGTTGAAATTGCATACCAGATTGGCGACCGGGCTTTGCAAGCTGCCCTGCGCGGTGCGACGACGGTCCTTGGCGCCGTCCATCCAGGCACCGCCGCGCTTGTTGGCGCGTGCATAAAGGTCGAAGAAGAAGCGCCCGACGTGCTCGCCGCGCTCCCTGATCTCGAACAACCGTACATCCGGGTGCCAGCTGTCGAAGCCCTTCAGCTCGTTGATTTCGATGCCATAGAGCCGTTGAACGATCGCAAACAGCCCGCTCAGTACTTTATCCACCGGGAAATAAGCGCGCAGGGTTTCCTGGGAAACGCTGTAGCGTTGTTCTCGCAGCTTTTCGCCGTAGTAGCCGCTGTCCCAGCTTTGGAGGTTCGGGCAGCCCTGCTCAGCCGCGTAGGCCTTGAGTTGTGTGAGGTCTTTTTCGGCGAAAGGCTTGCTGCGTTGAGCCAGGTCGCGCAGGAAGCCCAGCACTTGATCGCTTGAGTCAGCCATCTTGGTGGCCAGGCTCAGTTCAGCGTAGTTGGCGAAGCCCAGCAGGTGTGCCAGTTCCTGACGCAGCCCAAGGATTTCTTCCATCACTGGGCCGTTGTCGTTCTGCCCGGCATTCGGGCCCTGCTCGGAAGCCCGGGTGCAATACGCCACATACACTTCTTCGCGCAGCGCACGGTCTTCGGCGTAGGTCATCACAGCGTAATAGCTGGGGAATTCAAGCGTGATCAGCCAGCCGTCGAGGCCCTTGGCCTGGGCGGCCGCGGCCATTTGCGCGCGCGCCGAATCGGTGAGGCCAGCCAGGATACGCTCGTCCGTGACGTGTTTGGTCCAGGCCTGGGTGGCGTCGAGCAGCTGATTGGAGAATTTGCTGCCCAGCTCGGAAAGCTTGCTTTGCACTTCGGCGTAACGCTTCTGCTGCTCCGGCGGCAGGTCGATACCCGACAGGCGGAAGTCGCGCAGCGAATGCTCTAGGATAGTTTTCTGGGCGAGATCGAAATGCTCGCTCGCCGGGCTGTTAGCCAGCGCCTGGAAGGCTTCGAACAACTTGCGGTTCTGGCCCAGCTCGGTGGAGTACGCGCTGAGCGCGGGCAGGCACGCCTCATAAGCCTGGCGCAGCTCGGGGCTGTTGCACACGGCATTGAGATGGCTCACCGGGCTCCAGGCCGCGCCGAGGCGGTCGTTGAGCTCATCGAGGGCCAGCACCAGGCCTTCCCAGGTGGGCGCGTCACCCTCGCGTCCGAGGATCGCGCTGACCGCGGCACGGTTATCCGCGAGAATACGCTCGATAGCCGGCTGCACATGCTCAGGGAGAATCGCCGAAAAGGGCGGCAGGTCGTAAGGCTGGAGCAGCGGATTGGTCTCGGTCACGGTCACACACCTTGGCTTGAGAAGAAACACCGGTCATCTTAATAACAATCATCGGCCACCGCAGCATCGGCGGCCGCTATTGTCCCAGCAGAAGGAAACTATCGTGATTCGCACATTTGCCGGGGCGCGCCCCGTGGTCGGGCCGCGTGCCTTTGTCGACGCCAGCGCAGTGGTCATCGGGGACGTGGAAATTGGCGAGGACAGCTCCGTCTGGCCTTTGACCGTGATTCGAGGCGATATGCACCGCATCCGGATCGGCAACCGCACCAGCGTGCAAGACGGCAGCGTGCTGCACATTACCCATGCCGGGCCTTTCAACGAAGCTGGCTTCCCCCTCACGATCGGGGACGAAGTGACCATCGGTCATAAGGTCATCCTGCATGGCTGCACCTTGGGCAGCCGGATTCTGGTCGGCATGGGCAGTACGGTGATGGACGGCGCGGTGGTGGAAGACGAGGTGATCATCGGCGCCGGCAGCCTGGTACCGCCAGGTAAAACGCTGGCGAGCGGCTTTCTGTACATCGGTAGCCCGGTCAAGCAGGCTCGGCCTTTGACCGAAAAAGAACGCGCCTTCTTCAGCTATACCGCTGGCAACTACGTAAAGCTCAAGGACCAGCACCTGGCCGAAGGCTTCGATCAACCGGCGGCGTGAGTGACCATGCGTTTTCAAAATATCCTGTTTGACCTCGACGGCACCCTTACAGACCCCCGCGAAGGCATCACGCGTTCCATCCAGCATGCGTTGGCGCAGCTAGGCATCGACGAGCCAGACCTGCGCAAGCTTGAGCATTTCATCGGGCCGCCGCTGCTGGAGGCGTTCATGCAATTCTACGGCTTCGATGAAGCCCGTGCCTGGGCCGCGGTAAATCATTACCGCGAGCGGTTCAGGGTAACGGGGCTGTATGAAAACGAAATGTTCGAGGGCGTTATCGAGCTGCTCGACACACTGCGCGAACAAGGCCGGGAACTGTACGTCGCGACCTCCAAGCCATGGGAATTCGCCCGTGAAATCGCCCGGCACTTTGGCTTCGACCGCCACTTCAAGGTGATTTATGGCAGCGAACTTGACGGCACGCGTACCAACAAAGTCGAGCTTATCGCGCATCTGCTGGCTACCGAACAACTGGCGCCTGCCGATACGCTGATGATCGGAGATCGCAAGCATGATCTGATCGGCGCCCGGCAGAACGGCCTTGTGGCGGTTTCGGTCGGCTATGGTTTTGGCAGCACCGAAGAGCTGAGCGCCCATGCCCCCGAATTCCATTTCGATACCGTGGCCGAGCTACACCGCGCCTTTGCCGAGCAGCGCCTCTAGCGCTCGCTGGCGCTGTGCGGGCGGCAGGGCAGCCAGGTTACGAACCGCCTGATAGAACGCGGGCCAGCGCTCGTCGCTTCGCTGATAGAGAGCGGCAAACGCGGGCACCCACCGGTCATAGAGCCCGAATGGCAACAGCTTGGCGTTATTGATGGGTGCTTCGACCCAGGCGTCATAGGCGCCCTTGCCGCCCCATTGGGTATCCCGCAGGTTCCGGTACGCCAGGCGAAACGCATCGATCTCAGCCTGTTTACGCTCACGCATGGCTTGTGCCGATAGCGGCTGCGCGTACAGCGCCCCCAGCCTATCGCGCAAGCCAAGCACCATGTGCACGAAGGTATCCCTGCGCAAGTTCTGGTTATCGGCTTGCGGCGGCAGGCCCCGGGCCGCGCGCCATTGACGCGTGCCTTCCTGCTCCACAAAGGTTGCGAACGATTCATTGAAAGGCGTATCGCCAGGCACGTAAACCTGCTGATGAGCCAACTCATGGAAGATCAACGTTGCCAGGCGTTCATCGCCCCAATTCATCATGGAGCTGATGATGGGATCGTCGAACCACCCTAGGGTGGAATAGGCTTCCACCCCTCCCATATAGACATCCAGCCCTTGCTGGCGCAGTAGCGCCGCCGCCCCACGGGCACGCCCTTGCTCGTAATACCCGCGGTAGGCAACGCAACCGGCGATGGGGAAACAATGCTGGATGGGATCGAGCGAAAATTCCCGCGTAGCGAACACATTCCACACCACGAACGGGCGACGGATGTCCGCGTAAAGCCGATAGCTGCGGTTATCAGGCAAGCCCAGCTGCTGGCTTGCGAACGCACGCGCCTTTTCTGCCTGCGCCAGCCGGGCGCGCAAGGCAGGGTCACGGCTGGGATCGTCGATCACCTGGGCTACCGGTTCCCGTGCGCGCAGCAGGCTCACCTGCCCCCGCGTCAGCTGTTGATAGTAATCCAGCGTGCTGCAACCACTGAGCAGGAAAATACCGAGCGCGGGAACCAAACCCCTGAAAAAGCGGTCGAGTGAGCCGTGGCGTGAACGCCCCACAATAAATCCGAACATGCGTCAGGTCGCCTTGAAGGGGCCCACTTTCGGGCCTGTATTCAGCGCCCTATCATGCCTGCCTGGAGCTTCTCATGCGTGAAATCTTCCTGCTTGCCGCCGCCCTTTCCCTTGCTGGCTGCATGGGCTTGCCAAAGCCTGACCCGAATCAGGCCTGGGTTGACCTTCAGGTCCCCGAAGACAATGCCCTGCATGCTCAGGAAGTAGACGCGCAAGCGCTGGATGACAGCCGATACTTCGAGGTTGAGCCTGGCAGCCATGAGCTGACCGTGCGCTACCAGTTCACGGTGGCGCCCAGCAATATCGGCCCACAAGCTGCACCGTTGTCTCGCGACTGCCAGCTGAACATCAAATACAGCAATTTCAATGCTGGCGAGCGTTACCAATTGGAAGCAGGCAGCCTGGGCTTCACGCCGTGGGCCAAGCTCTATGACCAGCAGCGTCGCCTCGTCGGCCGAGCGCAGCCAGCCGGATGCCAGCGGGCGTGATACGCGCCCATGGCGTATGCTGACGGTGCTTCCCGGGGAATCCGCCTATGTACCGTTCTGCCCTGTTGGCCCTCGCCATGCTGCTCGCGGCCTGTACCACAACCCCCATGCCCCCGCACGACCCCCAGCAGGCCTGGGTCGAAATGTTCACGCGCACTGGGAAATTGGTGATGGCCGAACGGCTGGATGACCAACGCCTGGAGGATGGCCGCTACTTTCAGTTCCCAGCCGGGAGCCACGAGCTTCAGGTGCGCTTCGATTACGAAGTCACCGCGGCGGCGCTCCCCATGATGCAGCCGGCGGAGCGCATTTGTTACATCACTGTTCGTTACGACGCTTTCCAGGCTGGCCAACGCTACCGTCTTGAAGCCCGCAACCTGGGGTTGCAGACCTTTGCTTTCCTCTACGATTCACAAGGGAAAAAACTGGCGACGGAGCGGCAGGTGAACTGCCTGTTCTGAGCTGGCGAGGCCTTTCCTCGAATGAGCCTCAGGTGTCGTTCTTCTGGTAAATGATGCGCTGGGTGCCATTGGCACAGCTGCCCACCACCATGGTGGGGTCCTTCACTTCAGCCATGGGCACTATTTCAAGCGTATAAGCGACTACGCCTTGCGCCTGGATCTTAGCCTCGATTTCAGCCTTGAGCTCGGCGCAATCCCGGGGCGCGGCGGTGGCCGGCAAGGCGATGGCCAAGGCAACCGCCCCGGCCAGCGAAGTACCGGCTACCACGCCTGGCTTGGCGCGCTTAAACCAGCGACGCATCAAGGGTGATCTCGGCGCCCGCGAGCACCTTAGACACAGGGCAGCCAGCCTTGGCTTTGCCTGCCAGCTCCTGGAACTGCTCGTCGCTGGCGCCTGGAATCGAGGCTTTGAGGATCAGATGGACCTTGGTGATCGCAAAACCATCGGGCTGCTTGTCGAGGGTGACCTGGGCCGTGGTGTCGATACGGTCAGCCGTGAGCCCGGCTTCGCCGAGGATCATTGACAACGCCATGGAGAAACAACCGGCATGCGCGGCGCCGATCAGCTCTTCCGGATTGGTCCCCGGGCCATTCTCGAAGCGGGCCTTGAAGCCGTAAGGAGCGCTCTTGAGCACACCGGTTTCGGTGGAAATCTCGCCCTGGCCGTCCTTGAGACCACCTTTCCACACCGCGGATGCTGTTTTGATCATTGCTGTTTCCTCGTTTTTGGAACCGTCTGGTTTTCAGAGAGGGGACGCCAATGCAAGTTCAGCACATATTTGCGAAAGCGGGTCAAAGCGTTCAATGTGTTCCCCAGACAAGAAAAAGGCGCGGGGGTGTCTCTTTTTTGGAGTGCTTATGAAATCGTTGACTGACATCAAATACTCGGCACTGGACCTGGTGCCCGTGCGCAAGGAAACCGGCCCGTCGCAGGCGCTGCGCAATTCGCTGGATCTGGCTCAACACCTGGAGCGGCTTGGCTACAACCGCTTCTGGGTCGCCGAGCATCACAACATGGACGGTATCGCCAGCTCGGCCACTGCCGTGTTGCTGGGCTACCTGGCGGGTGGTACTTCCACCATTCGAGTAGGTTCGGGCGGCGTCATGCTGCCAAACCACGCGCCCTTGGTGATCGCCGAACAATTCGGCACGCTGGAAAGCCTTTACCCGGGCCGTATCGACCTGGGCCTGGGCCGCGCGCCCGGTTCGGACCAGCTAACCGCGCGCGCCTTGCGCCGCGAACGCAGCGGCAGCGCGGACGATTTTCCGCAGGATGTGGAAGAACTGTTGCAATACCTCGGCCCGCGCACGCCCGGGCAGCGGGTAGTCGCGGTACCCGGCACCGGCACCCACGTGCCCGTCTGGCTATTGGGATCGAGCCTGTTCAGCGCGCAGCTGGCGGGGATGCGTGGCCTGCCTTACGCATTCGCTTCACATTTCGCGCCGAGGTTGATGCACGAAGCCATCCGGATTTACAGGGATCACTTCACACCGTCGCAGTACCTGGACAAGCCCTACGTGATGTTGGGGATTCCTCTGGTAGCCGCCGATAGCGATGACCGCGCCGATTACCTGGCCACGTCGGTGTATCAACGGATACTCAACCTGATTCGGGGCGAAACCTTGATGCTCCAGCCACCGGTGGAAACCATGCAGGGGCTATGGCTACCCCATGAGAAGGAGGCTGTCGCCAGCTTCCTGGGCATGGCCATGGTAGGCAGCCCACTGAAGATAAGGGCGAAGCTGGAAGTATTGCTGGAGCAGACGCAGGCTGACGAATTGATCTTCACCTGCGATTTGTATGAGCATGCCGACCGACTGCGCTCGTATGAGCTGCTGGCCGAGCTGATGCGCGGATAAACCGACCCCACCGTGCCCGGCATCCTGGGCACGGTGGCGCCGCATGGGTCACCGCTTGTACACGATTTCCTTGGTGCCGCCTTCACAGGTACCCACAACCTTGCCATCCGCCGCGCTGCCCCTGTCGACGACATCGAGCGAGTATCCGGAGGCACCCTTGGCCTGGATCTTCGCGTCGATCTCGCTCTTGAGCTCATCGCATGGCTTGCCCGCCGCCAGGGCGCTACCGGCAAGGCTGAACAGTACGGTTGCCAACAAGACTTTTTTCATCGTTCACGGTCCTTGAGTCGATTTGAACAAAGTCGGCGGAGCTGCAACAGCTCCATCCTTTCGGCGGAGTACCTCCGAAGCCGATCAGCTATTGTTAATCCTGAAACCGACCTTCAGGGTGACCTGAAAGTGCTTCACCTGCCCATCTTCAATATGACCACGTGTTTCCGTGACTTCGAACCATTCCAGGTTCTGAATGGTTTTTGCCGCCTCGGCGATGGCATTTTTAATGGCATCGTCGATGCTGGTAGTCGACGACCCTACGAGGTCGACTTTCTTATAGGTGTGATGATCACTCATATGTGCAGCTCCTCGGTCAGTGGGACTGCTACCGCCGACTGGCCGGTAGCGCCGTTTACATCTGTGCCTCGAGGAGCGGCAAAAGTTCACGGGCGCCGCACTTTTACGAAGCGGTGCAGTCGGACTCTTACACCGCAACTACCACAGCAGGAGTGAACCATGGCCAATAATTCGCTGCGCAAAGCGTCGCTGCAAAGCATGGAAGCAGAAATCGAAAGCCTGCTTCGTTCCCTGGAAGGCCTCAAGGGCGATGCCTCTGAGGAATCCCGCAAAACCCTCAAGGCCCTGAAGGCTAACGCCGAAACGGCCCTCAAGCATTCCCGCAGCCTGCTGGCCGACGTGTACGAAGACGTCAAGGTCAGGACCCGCGAAACCAGCCTGGCCACCAAGGAGTACGCCCAGGAACATCCGCTGACCACCGCGGGCATCGCCATTGGCGCCGTCGGCTTGATCACTGCCTACCTGCTCTGCAAGCGCTCCCACTGATCGGCCTGACGGGCCAGTTCGAGCCGTAGCCAGCCCGCCAGGCGCTCGGCGCGACGGCCCGCCCGCCGGCGGGGTACCCAAAGCGCCAGGCAAGCTGGCGTTTGGGTAAAGCCCCAAGGGGCGATTAGCCGCCCCGCCTGCAGATCGTCCGCGACCAATGCCTGCGGTGCGATTGCAACCCCCAGCCCCGCCACCGCAGCTTCGAGCAGATAATACAAATGCTCGAAGCTTTGGCTGAACACTAACTTCGCCGGCTCTACGCCTTGGGATAACGCCCAATTGGGCCATGCCTGTGGCCGGGAAGCGGTTTGCAGCAAGGCCTCGCCCAGCACTGACCGCGGCAGAGCCCCTATCAGGCCTGCACACCCTGAATAATGCGGGCTTACCACTGGCCCGATGCGCTCGCTCACCAGCTCATGGACGTCTACTTCCGCAGGCCAGGGCGGTTCGGCATAAATCAGCAAGGCGTCGATGCCAGGGCTTTTTGGGTCCAGGTCGCCTTCACCTGCCGACAGGTGCAAGCGCAAGTCCGGCAGCTCGGCGTTCAGCCGCCCGAGCCTGGGGATAAACCAGCGGGCCAGCAAGCTGCCTGAGCAACCCAATACGAAGGGTGCGTCCGTGTCGGCGACGGCCAACTCGGCACACACGTCGCGCAGCCGGTCGAAGGCCTGTGTGCTGGCATCCCGTAGTCGAACTCCCGCCTCGGTGAGTTTCAGGCCACGACCGTCCTTTGAGAACAAGGCGATCCCCAGCTCGGCTTCCAACGCCTTGAGCTGTCGGCTGATTGCCCCATGGGTCACGTTCAGCTGGCGCGCCGCTTGGCTCAGGCTACCGAGGCGGGCGGTCGCTTCGAATGCCTTGAGCGCATTGAGGGAGGGAAGATCGCGGCTCATGATCTGTGAGTTTTCCTTACAGGTTGCTGCGATCTTATCGGTTTTCCAATGAGCGTGTCGCGGCTAGAGTAAAGGCATCTGTCATCTGCCTGGAATTCGCCATGACTGCTCAAACCCTGCGCAACGGCCCGGACGCCAACGGCCTGTTCGGCGCCTTCGGCGGCCGCTACGTCGCCGAAACCTTGATGCCCCTGGTCCTGGACCTGGCCCGTGAATACGAAGCGGCCAAACAGGACCCTGCCTTCCTGGAGCAACTGGCGTATTTCCAGCGCGACTATATTGGCCGCCCGAATCCGTTGTACTTTGCCGAGAGGCTTACAGACTACTGCGGTGGCGCGAAGATCTACTTCAAGCGTGAAGAGCTCAACCACACCGGCGCCCACAAGGTGAACAACTGCATTGGCCAGGTGCTGCTGGCCAAACGCATGGGTAAAAAACGCCTGATCGCGGAAACCGGCGCCGGCATGCACGGCGTGGCCACCGCCACTGTCGCGGCCCGCTTTGGCCTGCCATGTGTCATCTACATGGGCGCTACCGACATCGAGCGCCAGCAGGCCAACGTGTTCCGCATGCGCTTGCTCGGCGCTGAGATCGTGCCGGTCACCGCTGGCACTGGCACGCTCAAGGACGCCATGAACGAAGCGCTGCGCGATTGGGTTACCAATGTGGAAGACACCTTCTACCTGATCGGTACCGTGGCCGGCCCACACCCATACCCGGCCATGGTTCGGGATTTCCAGTCGATCATCGGCAAGGAAACCCGCGAGCAATTGCAGGAAAAGGAAGGTCGCCTGCCCGATAGCCTGGTGGCGTGCGTAGGGGGTGGTTCCAACGCAATGGGCTTGTTCCATCCGTTCCTCGACGACCAGAGCGTGCAAATCATCGGCGTGGAAGCGGGTGGCCATGGTGTAACTACCGACAAACACGCCGCCAGCCTCAATGGCGGTGTACCCGGTGTGCTGCATGGTAACCGCACCTACCTGCTACAGGACGGCGATGGCCAGATCACCGATGCGCATTCCATTTCCGCCGGCCTGGACTACCCCGGCATCGGCCCGGAACACGCCTGGCTGCATGAAATCAAGCGCGTTGAGTACGTGAGCATCACTGACGACGAAGCCCTGGCCGCGTTCCACATCACCTGCCGAACCGAGGGGATTATCCCTGCTCTGGAAACGGCCCATGCCCTGGCTGAAGCGATCCGCCGCGCGCCTACGTTGCCCAAGGACCATTTGATGGTGGTGTGCCTTTCTGGCCGTGGCGACAAAGACATGCAAACCGTGATGAATCACATGGCCGCCCAGCAGGAGAATCAGGCATGAGCCGTCTCGAAAAACGCTTCGCCGACCTCAAGGCCCAAGGGCGCGCCGCGCTGGTCACGTTCGTGACCGCGGGAGACCCGGGCTTCGAGGCCTCGCTGGAAATCCTCAAAGGCCTGCCTGCCGCTGGCGCGGATGTGATCGAGCTGGGCATGCCGTTCACTGATCCAATGGCCGACGGCGTGGCCATCCAGCTGGCCACGCTGCGCGCGCTGGACGCCGGGCAAACCCTGGCTAAAACGCTCGATATGGTTCGGGCCTTCCGGGAAACGGATACCACTACGCCGCTGGTGCTGATGGGTTATT
>Ga0265797_10006776_pt1 | contig 16011 bp, 14 predicted proteins | sample P2T30metagenome_FD_192433 | JGI IMG/M metagenome (GOLD analysis project Ga0265797, IMG submission 192433) | Plant litter microbial communities from East Loma Ridge, Irvine, California - P2 T30 | ecosystem: Environmental > Terrestrial > Plant litter > Unclassified | place: USA: California... | reverse complement strand
CAGTTGATAACAGAGCCTTAAGTTTCCGCTGTGATACACATCGTGAAAATTCAACGTGTACTAAAGTGTGTGTGATGTCATATCAAATTTTCGCGTTTGCGTTCACTTTTTTTTTTGGTCAACTGCTAGTCTCAGCTTCTCGCACACGGATGAGATAATAAACGAATACCGCACCGCCCCTACGATATCGCATCCCCAAGTCAATACTCTACATATTTCAATTAATTTCTAAAATCTCTATCATTAGTTTCGGCGCTTGTGTCACTGGAGAGCTCTCCTATGGCTGGAAATTACCACCCTTTTTTTGCTTCTTTTTGCACCATCATCTTTGCACTGTGCGTGTGATCACAATCGACCCTAAATTTGACCACGTATATTTTGACGCACGCTCGCTAAGCAATGTAGAAAGCTGGAGGCACAAGAAGATCTCACATACTACTACGTATGTTTTTGCGCTTCCATCATGCCCGTAAAACAAGCACCGTGACTGCAACCTGCAGATGTCAATCTGTTCACGATTCCACCACCGATGGCTTTCCTCAGGCTTTACTTGCAGTACTCAGCCAACTTTGGAAAGCATACATCGCTCTTGATTCCAGTGTTGAGTAATAATGATTGAGGGATGTCACACATCTTGGTGCAAAGCTCGAGAACGTTGCGTCAAGATGTGGAGGTTCACGGATTACTGACGAGGTGCATGCGATTACTTCCAATACTCAAGTCAAGTAGATGACAGTATGATCCCTAGTCATCTCATTGACTACGTAATACTCGTTGCGCAACCAATGGACTCCCCATAGCGGTTCAGCTACCTTGCTATCACGGTAACCGCCCGAACGAAGTGTCGGCCACTGCAATGATTTATCTCGAGTCTGTGTCATACGTTTCCCAGAAGCCGGTCACGACTTTGCTTTTCCCTGGAAAATCCTCGAATTATTCGAGTATTGCGTCGTCTGTCTCACCCTCACTATCTCTTGTGTATCTTTCCAACTACGTCCCGTACCAAGAGTGTGGTACAATTTCTTGTGGAGCTTGAGATCTTTCTTTACCTGATGGTGCAAGCCCCGGTATTGCCTTAGATCTCTCTTCACCCGCTCATGCTGCTTTGACAGCCCTTTTAGATGGTCCTTCTGGTAGTTGCACTTCTTCTCAACCAGCTCATCGCATGGCTTCTCTGAGCTCTGCTCATCCTCGATGGTTGGAACATGGTTGGCTTTCATGTCCTCTAGCTCCGCCTCGGTAGCGCGACGCTTGCTTTTCTGGATTGTAAGCTCCGACTTGGTGGCTTCGGTCTTTGTCTTTTGCGCAGCGAGCTTGGTCTTGAGCATCTCAATTTCCGCCGCAGACTCGGCGCGGATCGTTGCTTCCCACTCGGAGAGCTTGTCCTACGGAACACGAGTCAGCATCTAGACGGTAGGCATTGATGTAAGAACACGGAAGCATGCTTACTATAACCGATGGGCGATTGGAAGAGTCTGGAAACCACGGTCAGTGATGAATGAAAACTCGCGGTGCGGGACCTTACGTTGCGTAGATAGACTGGAAGCATTTATCTCCATACTAGTAACAACGTGCTCAGCCTCCATACCCGAAGTCGAAACACCGTCTGAGCGATTCGCTTCGATGGGCGGTACAGGCCGATGAAGTGCCCGTCGAGATGCGCTCCATCCCTCCGATGCTCCGACAGCACGAGGTCGCTCAAGCAGCGAACGCGACGCAACAAGCGCAAGCCCACTCTTCTTAGCGAAGGTCAAGCACGCATACTTGAAGTTCTTAAGCATATCCACGCCCTTCGCATTATCCACATACGCCAAACAGCCCGTATATAAAAACGCGAAGTTAATAACAGTTTCAACAACCGCCCCCCTCACCATCTGCGTAGGATCGCGCACGTGCCAATTCGAGCCCCCGGCGCTGAACATGAGGCTGTATGGCTCGTCGTGGTAGATGCGGGCTTCGTATTGTCGTGGTATGAACTTTGCATACGCTCGCTAGCTTGTCGGAGTAGTAGGTGATGCCCGAGGAGCTTGCGTGCGCCCAGGCGCAAGTGTCGCCACGTTAAGGGGAAGTAGTATCGGCCGATGAAGAGTAGCGTGGCTTCTTTGGCTTGCTGGTTGTCTTTGAGGCATGTCTTGTCTTCGAAGCGGTAGGTGGTGATGTCGGCTAGCGGAGCGTACTCGGTGGGGAAGTTGGTTTGCGCGAAGTTTAGGAAGTCCTCGAGGATGTAGCGCTGTTGCGGCGTCATGTTGTGAGCTAGCGAAGAGACTACGTTATAGTGATGGAACGAATGAGTAGGTGGTGGAGTAGGTGGAAAGGATTAAGACTTGCCGCGCTGAAGTTCAAGCGAAGTGAGTGAGATCAAGGTCCGTTAGGTGAAGGTGAAAAGCGACATCGCTGCCGCACGTGAGCAACGCAGCGCCGGAGTTACCAATCCACCGACGAACAAACGGTTAGCCGGCCTTAGACCGCTGTTGTGCGTGATGCATGTATACGGTCTTCTCTGAACGCAATCGATACTGACGCACCTCTCTCCTGTTCCTCCCCCCTCAGCCACCAACCTCCAACCCCACCATCCCTTCCCCCTTTGAGCGCGGCTCTCGCTCACCACCGTGCTGCTCATCATGTGCAAGATGATTGATTATGGCTTTTGGCTTACATGTCCGACGCTGGGGTGAGGGAGGGGAAAGCCTGACATCTGTGAGGACAGTGGAGTGTTGTGTTGATGGAAAGAAATCTAATGTTTGTATGCACCACCGAGACATGCCATATCCCACCGGCGCCACTCCTTCCCGCCCACACCACATACGAAGAGCCATGAACCCGTAATGACACACCATTGGCATGCAGCCGTATCCTAAAACCCACCAACCCTCTTCTTCTTTTTCTTCTTCCCATCCACCCTCCCCCCAAACCTCCCCGGCTCAATCTGACTCTGCGCCCCAGGAAAGCCTTGAGTCTGCATTCCAATCCCAGTCCCCAGCAGCGGAACCTGCGTAAACGCAAACTCCCTACCCCCCAGCCCCAATCCAGGCGAACTCCTCGGAGCGAAACCAGACGGCTGACTAGACGGCAACGGCACTTGACTCGCAGTCTGCGATTTCGCCAACTCATTTTCACGCATCTGCTTGCGCTCGCGTTTCTCTTTCTTCTTGCGGGCTTTGGCGAGTTGATGCTGGCTTGCGGCGTCGAGGGTTGAGGTGTGGTTGGCGCGTTCGGTGGCGAGATAGTCGTAGGTGGTGGGGTTGGTGTGTGGGTGCCAGTGGGAGAGGAGTTGGGTTACGCTTGGGGGGAGGGTGGCGGGTGGGGTTGGTGGCTCGTCGTCGCGGAATTTGAGGTGTTGCCGGAGGCGGGCGAGGGGGTCGGGTGGAGAAGGGGCTGGTGCTGGTGGTTGGGGTTGGGGTTGGGATTGGGACTGTGATTGAATTTGCAAGTAGGGTGCTGTAGGTAACGGCTGCGAAGACGTTTCAGATGCCGCGTGCGCCGAACTGGGTGCGAAAGGCTGGGACGAAAAGGCGGGCATTGCGATGCCACTGTCCTGGCTCATACCAGGCTCATCGATTGCTGTTTTGACTGCGAGATTTCGTTGCTGAATGCGACTGCTCGCCAGCATCACCTCTGCAGCTATCCTTCGAGCCAGGCGCTCTTTACGCTGTCGAACGCGGACGGGTACGTCTTTGGGCAACGGCGCTAGCCAGGTCTTCAGCATGTTGTCGTAGATGCTGGAAATCGTAGGCGGCTCCTCTTCGCCTAGATGCAAAGCGCTCTCAGAGGCAATGTGGTCAACCTTTACAAAATCATCGTTGTCGTGATCAATCGTGAGGCTGTCGAGCGATGCTGAGGCTTCATCAATGTCTGAGACCTCGATGGGCATACCAGCAAACTCATTCCTGGCGATCTTTAGTTGTGATTTCCTAAGTTTTATCATGCCACTTACAATGTACCAAGCGGCAGCTCCGACACGTCGACATTTTCCAGCAGCAATTGCCTCAGTTGATTTGTCACAGTAGGGATGTCTATTGTGCTTTTATCTGTTTGCAACAGCGCAGAATACAGCAACGTGTGATCGACTGTGCGGCAGGAGGTGTTATGTGGCTCAGGTTGCAGACCTGGCGTAATTTGCGTTGAAAGCTTCAACACGGGACCGTCCACTGAATCGGGCCCCTCATCTTCAATGAGTTGATCAATCTTCCGAGCATTGCGTCCGCGTTTTGTGCGCGGGTAGACTGTGGTCCATGCAATATCCTGGACGTCGAGGGGAAGCTGAGTGGTGCTGCACACAATGGTTTCGTGTATGCTCATGTCTGACCGCAGGATAAACAGTTTGTAAAACTTGAGCCCTCGTTCGATGTAAGAGTTTCCGAGAGATAGCGAAGTAGCGCCGCCATCACCACCGTGGAATGCCAAAGGCTCCATAGCCAATTGAATGATGTGATCCTGTCCGTCGATTGCGAGCTCCAGTGGTGTGGCAGAGGTACTCGCGATGACCGCAGTAGACTCCATCGAAGCGGTGTGGAAGGTGTATATCTGCGTAAGGCCATCAAGCCGAGAACGAAGCAGCACGCATGCTTCTTCTTCGCCGAGGTCTTGTGCGCTCATGCTCAACGTAAAGTCATCCGCACTTCTGTAGTGCCTCCAAGACGTCATCACTTGAGCGCCAACTTCGTTGGTGGCTGTGTTCACGACATGCGTCGATGTAGTGACGCTGATGAGGTACAAGTATGTCGACGTCAAGACCACGATACATCCACTTTGGAAAGGGTGTCTTTGAACATCCAGTATCCAGTCGCCAGATTTGGCCAGTATCAATTCAGGAACTGGCAGCCGTTCGAAGGCACCACCTTGGAAATTGATGACAACAAAGCTCCGGCGGCCGCAGACCATGATGGTGTTGACGTCTCCCACCCACAGTATCCGCGCCCAGCCATCTTCTCCCGCCAAATCTCCACCTTCGACAACCGGCCCTTGCACCAGGCATGACAAAGCGTAGTCGCTACTCCCTCGCTTATGTTGAATGTCCCACACGCTCCACACCTGCCCCTGGTCCACGACCGCGAATTGCAGCTGGTAGTCTGGATTGAAAGTGACGTCGGCGTGCGGACTTCCTCCACTCTGCTCGATGTCTAGGCTAAAAGAAGGCCGGAGATAGAAAGGAGAGTGTGGGAGAGTGTAGTAAGGAGACTCAGCAGCAGGTTGCAGTCGTGATGTCCAGATGGGTTCGAAAAAGACAGTTCTCTTGGGGAGTCGAACGGCTAGTAGGTGGCTTCTGTCCTGGGATCGCGAAAAGAACACCTGCTGTATCGGTGCCGCTTCTTCGTTCCAGTAGCCACTCTCGGTGTCCCTCACAGTGTCCCCCTCAAGCCATACGCCTTGGCTGTCACTCCAACCGTGTGTTTCGGTATGGAGGAATGACAGGCGTAGAATGTTCCCACCCTCGCCAGTGACCGTGGCCACAACCCGCCGCGGATTTTGCCATGTGCCCCTGCTATTGGCGACATCATAACGGTGGGCGATGGAGCCGGTGGAGAACAAACTGCCGACGAGCGGGTCGTATGTTGTACTTGCTGCTGATATCGTTGCGGATGTCACTGCAAGTTCAGGCAGCAGATGGGCGGCAGGGGCAAGTTCCGGATGGGCGCGTACAAGTGCTTCGGTATTGTGCTTCGCAGCGGTCAAGCGCGTTGAAGATGTTGTATGGGATAACTCATGCGATGCGGGAACGACCTCGGACAAAGTTAAATGTCGACCATCCCGTATTCCAATTTGACGGAAAGTTGTTGTTGCAAACCGGCGGCCAAAGGACCATTCTTTACTATCAATGTCGAATAGAGCAGCACCAGCATGACCATAGTTGACGTGCCTCAGCGTTCTTTCAGCCATCTGGGTCGAGGAAGGGTTCGCGGTAGGATGGCGAGGTACTAAAACAACGCATAGTTTAAGTGAAGACAGTGATGCTGTTAGGAGCTTAACAAACCGGACTTGCAGCAATGCACGCGACGGTGAAGGTGAGGCAGAAAAGTTCGTGCTAGCGCAAAACGCATGTTCACGTGTGTCGGAAGTGCCCCACTTTCGCCGATGGCTCCTTCCGCGCTAGCTCAGCCTTTGTTTGCCAAGCAACTGCCATCCCAAACAACACTCGACACACCACCAACTGCCGCCGACCACGTCGCACACGCAAGAGAACTTGTATATCGCACAACATATACAATCAAAAATAAGTCAATATGACCGCCTTCGAACCTTCGCTCAGCACCACCATGCGCGCGTCCTCCCATGATGCGCCGTCAATGGCCGACCAGCTTCCGTCCATCAACTTCGGGTTCGACGATCTGCGCAATCGCATGAATCAATTCACCACACGCTTCGATGCTTTCATAGAGCAGGGACGCCGACGAGTGCTGGAAGAGCGCAACCAGTTCCGCGTCAATGTGGCCGAGATGCATGGTACACGTTCTCCCATGACGACAATCACTGCTCATCATACTAACAACAAATAGAGGACCAGCGCATGAAGAAACGTGACATCGAGATCCTCGAGCTCAAGACGTCCCAGCACAGTCATTCGCTCGCCAAGGAGACACAAGAGACCTCGGAGATGCAAGAGGCCATCAGCGCCCTCACCCAGCAGCGCGACGAGCGCCTCGCACACCGCGATACGCTACGCGCACAGATCGCCGAGGTGCAGAAATCCATTTCTGCGCGCCGCGAAGCACAGCTCAAGCATCGACGATACCTCGACGGACAGAGCCGATACAACGAGCCCGAGCTCGACTTCTGGGAGGCGTACCTTGGCTTGAGGATTGAGGGCCTGGGCAAGGATGACAGGCTGAAGTTTGTGTACACGAATGTCGACGAGCGCGAGTGGGAGCGCGAGGCGTGGTTTGAGCTCGACACGAGTGAGAGGGACTATAAGGTGTTGGAAATGAGGCCGAAGGTGGAGAGAGAGGAAGTCGAAAGGGTCGTTGAGCGCCTGAACGAGTCGAGGGATTTGGCGAGTTTCTTGAAGGGTATGCGCGAGCTATTTGTGGAGGCGTGCAAGTAGACGATCTTGATTCCTGGTCATCTCAGCTCGGCAGCTCGCTCCACAGTTTCAGGCTCTTGGGATTTTCCAAATTCTTCGCGATACCCTAATTGAACACTGTTACCAACACTAGATCATTCTTCTTGTTACCGCCCTCCATTCCGAATCTTATAATACTCAGGCGCATACTCCATCAACCAATCCATCTCCACCGTCGAGCAGTCCCTAATGTATATCTTCCCCCTCGTCTCCATGACCTCCGTATACACCACCCACTCCGCTTTGCGATGAAAAAACACACTACTCGGATGCGGCCACAGCGTCGTCTTGCCATCCACGGTCGTAAAACTCCCATCTGCTTTCATCCGCGCCGCATGCGCGAAGAAACCTGTCGTCAGACATCTTCGTACCCTCTCCGCTAATGGCGTTCCTCCGACGCGCAATACGTCTGACGATGTGGTGACGCCGAAGCGCGTAAGGTATGCGGTGAGTTGTTTGCGCACGGAAACTGCTTTGACGAGCGCTTTGTGATTCAAGCTGTTCTCGCGGCAGAACTGCACGCTCATTCCGCTTTTGACAAACGCTTCGTAGACGTTGAAGAGCGTGAGGTGATCGCCTTCGGATACTGAGAAGCGGCGTTTCGCTGCTTCGAGGGCTTTTTTTCCGCCGTCGTGAGTTACGAAGGCGGTTCCTTGGAGTGTCATCATAGCTGCGATGGTAAGCATCTCGTTTAGACAGGTGAATTGCGGGGAGGCGGATGAGAGCAAGGCGCGGGCGAGCATGGGTTCGAGGGGGAGTTCGGCCATGCGTGTACCCACGGGCTTGGTTAAGTGACCTGTAGGTGACAGCGCACCGAGCGAGAACAATAGATCGAGAGCGCGTGTGATTAGACCTGAAGGAGGCGCGGAGAGATAGTCAAACCGCACGACATTCGTGATGCCTAGATTAAGCATCTGCAACACCACCGGCGCAAGATTACTCCTCTGAATCTCCGGAAACGTAGCGTCTTGCATTCCCTTCCACACATCCTCCGTATACAACCGAAAGCACTTCCCCGGCCTCGTGCGTCCCGCGCGGCCAGCACGTTGCGTAGCGCTCGCACGGCTAACGGGCACGACGGCGAGGTTCTCGATGCCGAGGCTGGGGTCGTAGCTGCGCAGCTTGACGTATCCGCAATCAATGACGAACGCGATGTGGTCGATTGTCACGGATGCTTCGGCGATGTTGGTGGAGATGATGACTTTGCGTGTGCGTGGGGGTGCGGGCTGGAAGATGAGGGCTTGGTCTTCGGTTGGGAGGCCGGCGTAGAGAGGTAATAAGATGAGTGTGTCTTGGTTGGGGGATAGGTCGGTGATGCGGTCGCTGAGCAGGTCGATCGCGTCGTCGATTTCTTCGCGGCCGGTGAGGAAGAGGAGGATGTCGCCTGGGGTTTTGGATGCGTGGATTGAGAGTACGGTGGAGACGGCGGTATCGATGTAGTTTGCTGTGGGGTGTTGGAGGTACTGGATTTCTACCGGGTGGGTGCGGCCTGAGATGGATATGATACGTCCGAAGTCGTCTTGGGTCCTGCCGTGGACGGTTTCGTTGTCGTCTGGGTTGAAGAAGGTGAGGAAGCGCTCTGCTTCGAGTGTTGCGGAACTCACAACTACTCGTAAGTCGTCTCGTTTTCGGAGGACTTTCTTGAGGAGGGAGAGTAGGATGTCGCTTGATAGGCTTCGCTCGTGCGCCTCGTCGACCATTACGACGCTGTATCTCTTCAATAATGGATCGACGAGCATTTCTCGTAGAAGTAGTCCATCCGTGACGAATTTGATCTGTGTGTTTGCACTCGTGACATCTTCGAATCGGATGGAGTATCCGACTTTCTGGCCCAATGGCGTTCCAAGCTCTTCAGCAACGCGTGCAGCCACGCTAGTTGCCGCAATCCTGCGTGGTTGTGTTACGGCGATTTGTTGACCTGTACTGCAGAATCTAGCGGAAAGAAGAAATTGAGGGATCTGCGTTGTCTTGCCGCTGCCTGTTTCGCCGACAACGATGGTGACTGGGTGTGTTTCTATGGTGTAGAGGAGTTGGTCTTTTAGTTGGGCGATGGGTAGGAGTGCGGGGGGCTTGTAGAGATCTGGTATTATAGCAACATCTATCGCTCCGTCGTCTGCCATTCTGGCTTCTCACACTATCTGGTTGGAAAGGTTGTGGCTTGATGGTGGGAGGCATGAGGTGATAGAAGAGCGTGAAGGCGCTAGTGGAGGCTCTAGTGCTTTAAGTAGTTAGCTCGGATCGTGGATTAGCTCTCATGTTTGTTTCAACACCGAACTTCGTCCTCATCATCGTCAAACATCCTGCCATCCGGCTTTGCGCATCGTTGCTACCATGGCCTGTCTCGAAAGCCTACCCGTCGAGCTCAAGACCATTATATTTCACAAGTTAGCAATTGCCGACAAGCACAGCGTGGTGAGGACATGCAGAAGCCTCTGCGTTGCAGCCCTACCTTGTTTGTACTACGCCATCGACGCGAATGGGGGCGACATCGGTCTTGTATGCGAGAGGAAAGACGTTGGACGTGCCAACATCATAGCACTGTGCCGCACATTGATCGAACGACCAGACCTCGCGAAGCATGTCAGGATATTAGAAACCCACAATTGCTCCATCGGCATGAGCGTGGCTATTCCTTCAGCCGAGCTTATTCTTTTTCGCGAAGCTGTGAACCAGCTGTCAACCACCGCATCCCAGCGGCAAGAATGCAAGCAAAGCTTGGCACCGAAACATGGGACCGGTACAACCTTGCCCGTTTTGGTACTCATCTTGAGTCGCTGTGGACGTCTCGCCAATCTCTCTATATCTTCATTACAATATGAGTTTTTCCGGCTGAGGGAGTTTATGACAGCAGACTCGAGCATTTTTCGCCGCTTGAGCAGCCTACATGTTATCCGGGACCATCACGACTTCGGATCCATGATCTCTGCATTCCAGCACTTTCTTCCATTGCCTGGATTGGCAGCCCTGCAGATAATTTGCCGCCAGCCTACAGCCTCTATCTCTCATGATACCGACCTTTGGCGTATAGCTTCGACCACAAGCGCAACGACCTCTCCACGCCAACTCACCGGATTATCTGTGTCAGGATACCAAAGGCCCATTCCCAACTTGTCGCCCATACTGCAACAAACTCGCAGTTTGCAGATGCTGAAACTGAACTTCTTATATCTCGGAGATCGTGGCTACCCTGTGAGCCTTAGCGACTTAAGTGTAAGCCTAAATCACCTTCGCACTACACTGGTACATCTCACTGTTCGTGCCGACGTCCTGGACGACGGAGACGTTAACGATCCTTATCGCCCAGAGACGGTCCAGGGCGATCTCACTTTTCTAAAGCACTTCACAACACTCGAAACCCTAGAGACATCGTTGGGCCTCCTCGTAGGCCAGTCCGTCAATATTGCGGACAACCCGCCTGAATTGACGATGTTTGACCTCACGGCTACATTGCCCTCTTGCCTTCGTACGCTCAAAATCACCGATGATGAATGCCCTCCAGAGTGGTTGAGAGCGTGGAAGCCGCGGAATACCCTAGAGACTTTGACGCGATTTCTCTGCTCCGAGAACGAAGTGAAAAACTACCTGCCAAGAGACTATGCAAGTTGCAGTTTGAAGGGCCGCGGAGGTGGACCGTGGAGGACAATTACGCCTGAGCTCCGAGAACTACATTTGGAGATGCGGAGATATTCACGCCAATTGCCTTCAGACTACTCACCTGATTGTACACAAGAAGCGGTTCAGAACTTGCAACGCATGTGCGAAGATCGAGATATCGCGTGCTGCATCACTTTTAGCGACAAGTGAGCGACAACATGGTCTGTCTACTCCTACAATTTCCTTGTCGTACGCGTATCTTGATTGTGATCTCAATGTAATGCAGTTCGGCACCATTCGTGTACCTAGACATTGTAGAAATATGTTCTTCAGCTTGTTGATGGTCGAGTTTGAGAAAAGAACGCTAGCAAAGGTGATGCTAGCCTCTTTGGTTCCAATGTATATTGCCAGCTAGGGAGACAATTCGACGCGATGTGACACAGCGTCGACAACAAACCAACGCGTCGCAGAACTCTTGTATCTCAAGCCCTCTTATCTCCAGAACAGAACTTCGCGAATTGTCAGAGACGCACATTACGTCGTGCGTATCGCCACTTACCCGCCATGGCCAACCTCGAGTCACTGTCAAACGGACTGAAGACCTTTGTCTTTGAAATGCTGCCAACGACCAACCTATACCATTTGGCCGCGGTATTCAGAACTCTCAACGCGGCTGTGACGCCCGCCCTCTACCGCGCCATCAATATAAGTTGCTCCGACAAGATTCCGAACCACGTGCACGACAGTATCTAGCGTGTAAGCATCGTCGCTCTCTGCCGGACCTTGCTGAAGAAACCAGATTATGCGAAACACGTCAAAGTCATTGGCACCTGCTATGGACCTGGTTCAAAAAAGAACAAGCTTGACATATCTCAGGCTGACGTGTCAATATTCAAAGCCACTATCGACCTACAGGTTTTCCGGACGGTTCAGCGCAGAGAATGGAGCAAGAACCTCGAAAAGCTACGCCTGACCTTCACGGCCGTGTTCATGCTTATATTGAGTCAGTGCGTGCGGCTTCACACGCTGTCTATCTCATTAGAACACAGCGGGAACGAACTGCTCTGGCGCTTCATGTCGTCTACTTTCAGCCAGCTTGCACGTTTACAAATCATGAAATACCTGAACGAACACGAACAGCATCGTCTACACTTCTTGACATCACCCAAATTGGAGATTCTACAACTGGTCTGGATACCTTACAGATATTTTGTCAGTCCTGAAGTTGACTTCCAACGCATGGCTCCAGCCGTGCTCGGGACTCGTAAGGCCGGAAATCTCACGGCGTTCTCGGTACTCAGGTCGCGCGTTCCTGTGTACAGATTGCGAAACGTTTTGCACGAAAGCCACGGTCTTCGGATCCTGGAACTGGACTTCCTATACTCGACGGCGCACTATGAGCCTATCGATCTGAACCGCTTAAGCGAGCTCCTCGGAAAGTTTCACGAAACACTGGTACATCTCGTCGCTCGCTTTGACATGGTCAAATCTAGCAGGTTGGACACCGAGGATGTAGAGGATGCTGTCCACGGTAATCAGAAAGGTTTACAGCAATTCACCGCCTTGGCTACCTTGGAGACGTCGCTCGGCCTGATCTTTGGGGAAAATTATGGGTACAAAGGGGACGACTTGACGCACAGCTTGGCTGATGTGCTGCCGCTCAACCTCCGCAAGCTTACCATTGCAGACCATCTGTGGAGATCGGGACCCTCTCTGGGTACGCAGGGCATGTTAACAATGGGCAACCTTAAGCAATACTTCTCATGGGAGCTCTCTGCCGTTGGTGCGGACCTAAATTGAGCTCGACAGGATGACCTACCGTGGAAGACGGCGACTCCCGAGCTAAATGAGTTTGTTTTCGATATTCGGAAGCATGGCAAGAACGTGGAAGCCGGGTACTGGTGCAAAGCGGCGCATAGAAAGCACTTACGGCATATCTGCGAACGTCAGGGCATCGCGTATTTGGTCATTAAATGAGGGTGCGGAATAGAGAACAGCGCATGGACGGCCTCATATGTGTGACACTAACCGCATCAATGCTAGTAACTTCTGCCTGAACCCCGCCTGCCGCCCGTTCTTCAATCACTCATGCTGTCTCTTGCCATGAACGAGGCCACAAGTCTTCCAAACATTACCACATCATGTCTTACATGGAAACAATACCTACCGAGCTGATCGACCTGATTGTTGAGGCTGTACCATTTCACGATCTTCATAGCCTGGCTCTAACGTGCAGACGGCTTCTGAAGTGTTCTATACCCGCACTCTACAATACTATCGTAATAAATACTTCAGGAAGCGCATCATCACCCGCCTTAGGCAATGACAACGCAAGAAGGCGTGAAAAGGTCAAAAATCTCTGTCGCACGATCGTGGAACGCCCAGATCTTGCAAAGCACATCAAGACCCTCCAGATGCGGTATCTCGAATTCGAGTATTATGGCGCGAATATAAACCAGCGAGAACAAACGCTATTCATGAAGGCTCTCGACTCTCTGCCGTTGCATCCCAAGGACCGAAAATCGTGGCAAGAGGCTATTCCCATCAGCAGCGAAAGCAATTTTGAAGCCATTGTGTCGCTCCTGGTCACTCAATGTGTGTCTCTAGAAAAGCTTTCGATCGCTATGAGCTACATCAGGGAGTACAGTTGGCTCTGGAAAGTCATGAAACGGTCGACAGCCGTCAGAGTCTTTCCGCAACTGCACACCGTACGTGTCGTCAGCGTCAACGACTCTCACGAGCAAGCCGCTCGACACGTTATCAACTACTTCCGGACGCTGCCCAAGGTTCAGCAGATCATCCTGTTACACGTATCAACAGACGATCTACGCAAGGATTCAAATCGTGACCTCGAGCCTATCTACCCATTAGTAGCGACAAAGCCCGGAGCCAGCAATCTCCCTGCCTTGGTGATATCGAAGACGTCGCCGGCAACAAAGTACGAGCTGCCAGAGTACCTGACGCTCACCTGGAACTTGCGCACGTTCGTGTTACACTTGATGTGCCCGGCACAAGACTATCTCCCGTTCGAACTTGAAAGGATGCAGACTGGCCTGGAGAATGTACGATCCACATTGAATCACTTGGCTTTCCGCATCGACATCTGTGACAGTCCCCAAGGCAAAGCATCAGAGGTGACAGACGTCTGCACAGGGTCTCTCAGCTTCTTCCGTGGCTACACAGCCTTGACTACCCTCGAAACATCACTCCCTCTACTGTTCGGCGAGCCCAAGACTACAAACCAGCAGGGCCACCACTTGGCAGAAGTATTGCCGCCGAACCTCCAGAAGCTCATCATCGCCGACGATCTCTGGCACGTCATTATGTTCGTGTGGACGACGACGGTATGGACCATGGACGTTTTCAAGGAGTTCTTCAGCGGCGAAAGGCTGAGTGATAGTTCGAAGTACATTGATATGGATGAAGCTGTTGTTTGGAGTAAGGCTGGGCAGGGGACGTGGAAATACGCGACGCCTGACTTACGCGAATTCGTTTTCGATATACGTACACATGTTGAACTTTCGGATTATTGGGACGAGGAAGTGGTTAGGAAGGAGCTGCGTAGGACTTGCGAGAAGCAGGGCATTAAGTGTCGTGTTCTTTGTGAGTGACTGAGTGCGGAAATGCAGCTTACGATCATCCTGGCCACGACAAGCAACACTCAATCATTCTTCACACATTTTCCACTAGCAAACCCTTCCATAATCTATACACACTCTGCTTCAACCCAACCACACCCTCCTACCACCCCAACACTTCCTCAATCGCATCCACCAATATCTCCGTCCCAATCTCATTCGTATTCGGCGTAGGATGATAATCGCAACCAAGATCACTTCCCTGATCAGGCCAGTCAACCACATGCGCCTCAACCCCGTCCCCACCAAGCTGCGCAACCGCATCCTGTAATCCCTTGCGCTGCGTACTCTTCACCATCTCGCCTGCCGGATACCCGTCATTCAGCATTGGGCTCGTTAGGAGGAAGAAAGTTGCGTTATTCCCGTACCCACTCGAAATATCCCGTACAAAATCGACCATTGCAGCCGTGTATTCGTCGCCCGTGAGTCTTGGGCGCACGTTGTTGTGCCCGAAGTCGTTGGTACCCAGATTGATTACGATTGCGTCGGGTGCGAGGGACGAGGGGAAAGTGTAGCTGCCAGATGCGTCGTTGGCGCCGTACTTGGAGTAGCGCTCAGGCATGATGGGCGAAGTGTCGACTTGGCCGGACGCGTAGTTGCGTATGATTCCAATACCGCTCCAGGATATGATACTCAAATCCGCGTTCAATGCATCTGCAGTCCGAATACTGTAGCCCTCGGAAATCACCTCCAGGGCAGCGGAATTGACGCATGGCAACGTGCCGCCAATGCCGTACGCAGACGTGATGGAGTCGCCAATGACTTCGATTCTGCGAGTCTTGGGCGGAATGTCTGGTCCCAATGTGCCGTCGACGGTGACGTTGCCGATGAAGATGGAGCCGAATTGCGCTTCGGAGGACTTGCGGAATATGACGGTGTGGTTACCGCATGTGAGGTTCGAGGGCGTCGAGATGGAGGTGCTGGTGACGGAAGGGATATATGTTGATTTTCCGTCGATGATGAGTTCGGCGCTGTTGGCGCCTGTCAAGCCTTCGATTCCGATCGATGCGGAAGCGCCCGAGAAGGTAAAGGAGACTGATGTGCCTGACCAGCTCAGCTCTTTGGTTGTTGGATTCACTCGGCCGAGGTAGCGAATGGCTTGGGCTGGTCCGAAGACTGCCAGGACGGAAAGAAGGGTACTGAGGCTGAGCATGGTGGTTGGGTGAGCCGAAGCTAGTATTGGCGATGAGTCGAGTAACTGCTCGAAGGGCAGCAAAGTATCTGGGACTGTGGTAGATATTAGTATTTACGTTGATGGAGTATCTTTTTCCGGTGCAGATGAACTGAGAGCTGATCGATCATTTCATCCCGGCGGATTACCCGTTTTGACGCGGACTTAAGGCCTCCTAATACACTACTAGATGCAGAGCATCGGACGCTAAAGAAGCGAACAGGTGCACCCAATCAAAGGAGTGGCAATTCCACGGTAGAATATGTTTGAAAACATTAAACCAGGTTCATGGAAGTACGTCGAATGTCCACGGAGCGTCTCCGTTGACCCGTGACTAGGCCCACTAAAATCGACAACGTCTGCCACAGGTCGTTTTGGTGGATCATCGTCATCGCAGCTCAAGTGTGGTGGATTGTACGTGCTGAGACACCGTTTGTGAAGTACGAAGCTTAGATGTGTATGCTGCGTGGTGTGCGATATCTGTTACGGGAAAACAAGCCAGCGAAACTTGTTTAAAGGTAGCTATGAATAGATTCAGCATCAGGGTACGT
>Ga0265797_10006773_pt1 | contig 16016 bp, 14 predicted proteins | sample P2T30metagenome_FD_192433 | JGI IMG/M metagenome (GOLD analysis project Ga0265797, IMG submission 192433) | Plant litter microbial communities from East Loma Ridge, Irvine, California - P2 T30 | ecosystem: Environmental > Terrestrial > Plant litter > Unclassified | place: USA: California... | reverse complement strand
GCGGAATCAAGAAATTTACCACAGAGCAACCAAAGGTTGGTACGAATCTATCGCAAACATTACTGGAGATCCTGCCTACTTGTGGGACAACATGTTCCCCTTCATGAAGAAGAGCTTCTCCTTCACACCACCCGATGCTCGCTTTCGCGCTGAGAATGCCAGCAACATCAACTTCACGCTCTCCGCCTTCGATATCCCAGGAGGTCCTGTTCACTTGAGCTTTCCAAAGTACGCGCAACCAATCGCCTCGTATGGTGCAGAGGGATATGCTGCTGCTGGCATGAACGCAGCGAATGGCTTTCTTGATGGAAACCTCTTAGGATATGGCTACTGGCCCTTCACGCTGAAACCCGAGGACAGTACGAGGAGTAGCACCGAATCGGCTTTCCTTTCTCACACAGCTGCAAGAACGTCTTTGAAGATTTATCAGTCTTGCATGGCGCGCAACATTCTTTTCGATGAGTCAAAGCGTGCGACGGCAGTAAACGTCACAGCTGGCGGGATGAGACCGTTCATAGTTCACGCGCGCAAAGAAGTCATCGTGTCCAGCGGCTTATTTCATTCTCCTCAGCTACTCATGGTGTCTGGAATCGGTCCGCGCGAGGCACTCGAACGATACAACATCACCGTCATATCCGAACTAAATGGCGTTGGTCAGAATCTTCGAGATACTCCCGCTATTGGCGGCGTCGTTCACCACACGAACGTACCGGGAAGAAGTGCTTGGGAGCGCGAGTCTTCGTCTTTCGACGCAGCTGTTGAGCGCTATCTGACGAACGGATCTGGTCCTCTTAGCAGTCCGGCTAGCGATTTTGCCGCCTGGGAGAGAATGCCTGAACAGTTCACCACCAACATGAGCCGATCTACTCTCGAATTCTTGCGAGATCTGCCCAGCGACTGGCCGAATGTAGAATACGTATTGCAGGCTGCAGAGCGCATCTTGTCTTCAGCGCAAACTGCGAGCGATACAGGTGTCATCGGCACAATATTGACATCCACCACGAGCGCGGGAAATGTCACCATCCAATCTGCTGACAACGCTGTTGCACCTGTCGTATACATAGGCTGGCTCGACTCCCTTGAAGACCAGGAACTTGCTGTTGCGGCATACAGACGTGCACGCACCATCGCCGCCAGCATATCCGCATTTGGTGATGAAATAGCGCCGGGAGCGAATGTCACAACGGATGCGCAGATTTTGCACTATATTAGAACCAAAGGGATGGGCGCCATTCATCACGGAGCAGCGACGTGCGCGATGGGAAGAAATGCGTCGAATGGAGCGGTCGTTGACTCTAAGGCAAGAGTCTTTGGTGTGAGTGGACTGAGGGTTGTAGATGCAAGTTCTTTGCCATTCAACGCGCCTGGACATACACAAGGTGTCACTTATGCGCATGCGGAGAAGTTAGCACAGGATATCATTAATGCTGTGAATGATGTCTAGATTGGTGGTGACCAATAGGATGCTCGTACACAACATTGCAGCTTGCTCAGTTTTGTGAATGCTCTGATGTCCTACAGTGTACTTACGATGAACATGATGACTCATTAAATCTTGCGTCTATGTCGAAGAAATGGGAGGGGGGTGTAATGTGGAGAGTTCCAGTCTCGAAGCGGGATACTGTGAAGGCCAATCTGAGCATTGCTGCTTTGAGCTTCATTTTGATCGCTTCAAAGAGAGAAATTCGAGAAGACGCGAGGGTCAAATAATGTGGTGCAAAATAAATAGAGATGATGTGCAGAATACGTCACGTATCGAAGGGATGGCGGTTTATTTACGGAAGAGATGTAGCAGCTATGGAGTCGTCGCACAAGAAGGATTGCATACTGGACAGAGCTGCAATTTAGTATCGAGCAGCGAAGCCGCTTACGAGTCTCAAACCATGCCACGGCATAATAAAAGCCGTCTCAGATGAGCATTAGCAAGTATATTATACTTATACCCCTTTCAAGAAGTAACCCGAGTTAGTGTCGTCTCCACCTACCCGTGTACTCTTCACATCGTAGTCTTTTGTAACCTTGATCGTACCAAGTTCACCCTCCTGAGCTGAGTTCAGCGTCCGTAATGGTATGTTACCTTGTCGGCACAACTCCTCTTCCGACTCTGTCGCAGTAACCCCTTGTTCCAACCGTGTGATACTTCCTCTATGGGCCCTCTTCCCCCACTTCGATCCGCCCGGGCCCTTTCCTTCCGAACCAATCGTTATGATCTGGCCAAGTGAAGATAGTTTGTACCCTTTCTGCTTCGAACTACCTCGCTCTCCTCCTCCTGATCCATATGAAGGTCCGCCCGCTACTCGTGTCCAAAGTGCTTTGAGACTTGGCAAGTTGACAGCGATGATAGCAAATTGTATCTCGAGCGCAGCCACAATTACCATCTTTCCAAGCACCCATGATGTATCCGGCGAGTTGTTCAACTCCATGAGAGGTATGAGTCGGAAACATGCAATGATGACGGAACTGCTGCCAAAGGCCATGACGCCCAGTACTGCTGCTTTGCGCCGAACTGACATTTGGAGTTTCAAGACCGTATGTATGGGGAGGATGAGGATGTAGAAGTCTTCCAGGATGTTCTATTTAGCTGTTAGTGCCTTGTCAGATAGCGATGTAGGTATATTTGAGACTTACGAGGACAGATGGCCCTATGAGAAGGACGAGTTTGCTGATACAGATAGCATCGGGATGTGTACCTGGATGAAGAATCTCATCAAATGGAACGCATTGGAAACATGCGAGCATGATATTGATAATCAAAATTGCAAGGTTCAGGACTCCGCCAATGTACACAGCAACCCGAAAGGCTTTGCTTGGGGAGAGGCGCAGGTAAAAGAGGAGGAAAGCCGATTTGATTACCCAGTGAACTGAGTAGTAAACCACTTCTTCTATGAACAGCCACTGTTGTCTGTTCAGCTCAGTCAAGATGAAAATCTCGTATTAGACCGTACCTTGACAATTTCGAGCTGTTGGACACCGCTCAACGTTTCCATGTGTAGTCCACATCCCCAATACACGAACATGTGCAGGACAACTTGTTGTCCAATGCTAAACAACTGCACCTTCAGTTAATGCTGATAATATAGATATACTCTAGGGCCTAGGCACATACCAGGATTAAAATGGCAAAATTGTCATCCCACCCACGAGTCCGTAGGACAAAATGCCGACAGTAGAAGCGTAGGAACACAGATGTAGTACCAAGAAAGAAGGTAACATACGCTACAGCATAGGCCAAAGGCTGTAGAGTTGTCAATCCCATAGTAACGAAAGCGTTTCTTCCGAGTGAATTAACATCGGGTTTGAGCGGATGCTCGCTGTCTCAAAAGAAGTACTCGACAGGAGTCGCATAGTAAACTGCAAACAGACACGTTCGTCATGGCCAGTCGAGGAACAGTTTCAACATTTCCTAACCGACCCCATGCTTTTTTCCTACCGCCCCCACGGGCTCACAAAATAGAACGTAGCAAGAATGCCACCGTGTATGAGGCCGAATGCGAGCATGTGTTGCTAAGATCGGTGAAAGATGTGCGTATCTGAGCTTTGTTGTAACGTATCAAAGACAAGATATTCCACATCGCCCAGGATGAGTGGTGCCTGCCTAACCGCCGCGCATGATTAGGTTTTTGCTTTACTCCGTTGAGACGGTTCTGCGGTGCGGGAGGCTTCCCTTGTGGGCTACGGCTCGACCCATGTACTAACCTGGCGCACGCGCTTCCCCGAGCCGTCAAGCTGAAGCCGAGGAACTGGTTCGGTCTAGAATAAGTACACTCAAACTGCTACTCAAGCGTTGTGTTCACCATATGTCTGCAGGCTCTAGCACATACGACTATATAACGCACCAAGGGTCAGGCGTTAGGCAGATCTGTCCTCCCGAAAATCGTACCTGGGTACTGGGAAGGATTTTGAAAAGGATGTACGGAGATGGGAGGCCTAGCATGAACCGCGAGAAGCGAAGGATTCTCTCGTATCGCTCGCGTGCATGAAGAAGATGTGACTTCCTGTTGGTGGTGGAGGCGCATGTGCGTGTCGACAAGGGCCGGGACGCGTGGTTGCCAGCCGATTCCCCGCCCCACACCCAGGGCCATCTCGCCACTCAGCTCGTTCACCAGAACCCTAGTAGCTTGACTTGCAATCTCCTTCTTCACTAGCAAATTCCAACGCTCCGGAACAGTTTCTTTTCATAAGAGCATTGTGATAGGTGAGCGGGTGTCATGGCCGCTTGCGCCCGCACACGGTTGACCCTGGGTTTAGCTTCTTCAGGTCGAGAATGCAGTAGCGGAGAACAAGGTAGCAGAATAGGGTAGCACTAACGCTCTGTGTAATTCCATCTTTCAGAGTATAGCACTATCTCGTCAGGCTTAACTTGTGCAAGACATTTGCTGTTTCTTCCCTTCAGCATAACATGCGTCATTAGAAGTCAGGGTTGATCCAAACAGCACTGTCACATATATTCCTCCTATCTTCTGCAAGATCCAACGCCGTCCGCCCATTCACCATTATGTCGATCGTTGTGCACCCGAAACAAAGTTCCCCAGGAAAATCATTTTCAGGGCAAAAGGTGTTCCGCCAGCACACTGAGGTGCATTTTTTTGTTACTATCTGACTCTACTTCTGTGTGGTTGTTGTGGTTGTACTTCGCACACATATGGACGCAACCAACGAGACCATTCACCTGGCCTTTAACATGACTTGACCGGTCGTTAGAGTTGTTGTAGGCATCATTGTAGAGTTTGCGAAACAAGTAGGTCCTGCTGTTGTCGTAGTAAGGGTAGACAGTGCTGTTACACGAAGGACAGTCGCGAGATAGCGTGGGTTCAGAGCTGTTGATGAGGCCAACGATGGCGCTCGTGCTGATCTCTTGCGTCGACAACATGGATGATGGTATTACAGATCAGAACTGAATGCCGGATGCAAGCACTCTTGAACTGCTGCTGCTAGTGTTGGTGCTGGGCTCGTTGGACTTGCGTTTTGCGAGCGTGCCGCCTACTCCACCATCATAGCGCTAGCGACAACTGCGATAGCGGCAATTATCATGATCTAAAAGTTTCTCTTGCGCAGACCGCACGTAGGTGTGACCTCATAGTTTGTAGGGTTTTTGAAAGTGCCGTAATCGCGAATAGGAGCGACTTCTATTTCAGTGCTGGGAGCGACCTCCAGATCAGAATATGGATGCGACGTCGTATTGCAAAGCTCGCGATAAAATATGAGGATTACTTGAACAAGAATGACAACGGGGATGTCTTCTCTGCTTCGAGAGGTCGCCTTCATAGCCAAATCTGAGGCTCTGAGGTCCAACTGTTGGGCCGGACTGTGTAATATCACAGCCAAAACGTTAACAGGATAGAGACGAATTCAATTAAACTCGATACCGGCGAATAGCCTCATAGGACACAAATCTTCTCTGCTGATATCGCGTAGGAGAGCGATAAGTTGGGGCCTGCCAGACCAGACCTCGCCCATATTGTGCCATAGATATATATGACCTTACCCATATTGGTAGTCATCTTTTGCGAATCTTTGCGTGGACCATGTAATGGCTCACAGCCTTCGTTAGAACTGATTTCGTACAAGTTAAGTCTAGCCTCTCCGCGCTGCAAATGCAGTGATGAGAGGCGAGGCGAGGCATGGGTACTGCAGGGCTATATGCAGCTAACGTGCCCACTCGCCTATCAAGAGCAATTCAGTAGCCGCTTAACGGCGGGGAACTGCAAGGAATTTAGGTAAAACGTACGGCCTCCAAGAAGGATGCGCATTGCTGCTGTACCCTGATCGTGGGGGCACTCGAACCGCGGAGCATGATGCTAGCTTTCCGTACATACGGAGGTGTGCTGGAAACGAGCAAGTGGCCAAGTAGCGTATTGCTACGGATAGCTATATTGCAACGCACTGCACCCTCCGAGACAGGGTCTCAAGTCGTCATCCAAAGCCTCCTTCGTTTTTCTTACTTCGCGAATCCAATCAGGGAGCTTTGTGTTGAGTCTCAGAGCTTTCGCAATGACTATGGACGTCATTCGAGATGCTGTACACAATGCCGCGCAGCGTAGTGTATCACAAGGCGCCATTGCAGCAACCCTGTTCGGCATTGTCTTCCATCTGTTGATTCGGCCATTCGAATTTGAGCTGATCATGTTCCATTTCATGGCGGCTTCTACTCTGACCTTCTTCGGAATGTTTTACACCTTTGGCTTCGTGAAAGCCCTGGCCTTTGCAAGCAGTTTCAGCATCGGATTGCTTGGTAGCATTGCCTTGTACCGATTGGCTTTTCACCGATGTCGAAACTTCCCAGGGCCGACCGCTGCTAAAATCTCAAAATTCTACGCAGCGAGACTTTCGGCGAAGAATGTACAATACTACAAGGAGCTGGAGAAGATGCACGAGCAGTACGGTGACTTTGTGCGCACAGGTGAGCGACTAAATACCCAGGACTCCATACGCGTGGATTCTGATCAGCAACAAAGGTCCCCGAGAGATCAGCGTTCTACGCAAGTCGGCTGTTCCAATTCTCTATGGTCCCAATTCGGAATGTTCGAAATCAACATGGTATGGTCAGACCGGCAACGACCCGAAGAAGTGTTCGATACACATGACGCGTGATTTCAATGATCATCGCCTTCGCCGCCGTGCTTGGGACCGTGGCTTCTCCATCAAAGGTATGCATGAGTTCGCAAGGTATATTGGAGATTCTTCTGACTCTTAGCAGCGCTCAGCACATACGAGCCACGTATCAAAGCAAAGGCAGACTTGTTTAAGAGTCAATTGACAGAGAAAGGAGGAAGCTCGATGGATGTGTCCGCCTGGTCAATGTTCTTTAGCTTCGACGTCATGGGCGAGGTCGGTTTCGGCAAAGACTTCAACAATCTCAAGAGTGGTGTAGAACACGTTGCCATTAAAGGAGTACATGCTCACATGACGATGTTGGGGATCATGAGCACAGTTCCGTGGTTGCTCAACGTCTTGAGTTCCATTCCTGGGGCGGCAGCGGGTTATTCGGACTTCTTCTCTTTTTGCGCAGATCAGATCAGGGAGAAACACAAGGTATGTTTCATGGTGGTTTCCTGAGTAACAACGGGTTGACGTAGCCTAGACATGGAATAGCGAGAAGTATCCGCAGGATGTTGTATCATGGCTACTCAAAGCTGTAAAAGAGAAGGATGCTTCAGCTTCGCCAAGTGCGGCAGCTCTCGAGGATGATTCGAGGGTGATGATCATTGCTGGAAGGTGGGCAATACGAGAAAAATGATCGAGCAACACAGCTAATACGATGTAGCGAGACAACAGCCACTACCCTCGCGGGAGCTCTCTTCTACCTCGCCAAATGTCCCACTAAGCAGAAGCGACTCCAACAGTTCCTGGACCAAGCGATGCCGGGTGGATACAGCCAATGGTCATACGAGAAGGTCAAATCAGTCTCTTACCTGGATGATTTTCTCAGCGAAACACTGCGACTTCGTCCCGCGTTGTTGACTGGTGGAGCGCGAGAAACACCAGCGAAGGGCATCCAGGTGGACGAGACATACATTCCTGGCAATACGAACGTGGTAATACCAGTCTCGCTCATTCAAAGAGACCCGCGATGGTGGCAAGAGGCTGAGGATTTCGTTCCGGAGCGATTCGGCGAAAGGAAGATACAGATGGAGACGGACAAGGCTCCGTACTTGCCATTTTCTCTAGGTAGGTACTTCGATTCGGCTACTGTTCACGTGTCGTATTCAGCTGACACTTTTATAGGCGCGTACAGCTGCCCAGGCAAGAATCTAGCCCAGATGAGCTTGCGCATCTCTCTTTCGATGATTGCGCAGAATTTCGACGTGAGTTTCGCATCTGGAGAAACTGGAGAGGAGTTCGAGAAAGAGATACTGGACACGTTCACCGTGACGCTTCCGTCTCTTCAGCTACGGTTCACGCCGCGGACCAGTGCTTGAGGATTACGCGATGAACGTCGTGAGCCATGCGTCATGGGTATGCTTGACGTAGGAGCTTGAGAAGTACAAGACTGTGTGCTGACAGCAAATGATCGATCGCGTGCAGCGACGCAGGATTTCCAAGGTTGGGTAGACTTGTGAGTGAAGAGACGAGATTGCCAAATAGGACCGAGGTCGAAGAGAGGGGTCGTTAAACCGATAGCCATTACAAACCCCTCTACAATCTGGTTTTCAGATCGCTAGCAATGATATTCCGGGTCTCCCGTATGCACGGGCAGACACTAATGGATCTCCTGCGCAAGCGGCTTGGCTGGGTGTTGTCTGGATTCCAACAACGACATGGTAAGGCAACGCGAGCACGTTGAAACCCTATTACCGGTAGTGCCAACCATCCTTCAGAAGCTATTGCACAGCTGTGCCCGTTGGATTCGAGCAAGAGAGCTAACGCGCGAATGTCAATGACGTCATCGGAACCCTCTTCGCAGGACGAAAACCATCATGTTCTAGCGAGAACCTTCTCCATTGAGACGTCAGCACGACGAACAGAACAAGGCAAATACTTCGAATGTAGTTTGCTTCCGACCTTAGGTGTTTGTCTGTTCTGCGCTCGGACTTGTGGCTAAGTCATGCGGAAACTTACCGATCAGGCATTACCCCCTTATGTCTGAAGCCTCCAAATAAACTATAATTTTGGGCTCAGGACCGAAATGCACTCTTTAAGCGACTGAATGTGGGCTGTACGGTCGCTCCCAAGAAGCTAATGTTTCATAGGTAGCTGGAATTCTTCGGTTCACTCTGAGAGTAGAACTTTTTCTGGTGATTCTCCTTCGAGATGGCTAGCCACCCATGTGCTAGACCTGATTGAGTCCGTTCGCGTTTAACTCCATGCCCGCAGACCAGGTTCGGGGTATCACAGTTTCCAAACTCTCGATGCGAACCTTTTGCCCAGGATTCCGAACAAATCAAAACCTATGGGTGAATCCGTCCCTGGAAATACCACTAGGAATGCCCAGGCCTTGGGACAAAAGATCCATGTATATAGGTAACCATAATGACCCGAGTTTGGTAGAGTAACACCAGGATCTCTCCTTACCTTGGTCTTCCAGCGCTACCCATCATGCGTAGCTCATTGTCACTCGTTTATTTGGCCGTTGCTATAGTCTCCGCTGTACCGGTCGCGGAACATGAGAAGAGACAGAGCGCAGAGTTCGACTATGTCATCGTTGGCGTACGTTGTTTCCACCATATATTGCGCTACTTTGCGGAGAAGTAGTTGCGCTAACGCGCAATACAGGGTGGCACCGCAGGTCTTACACTTGCGAATCGTTTGTCCGAAGATAGCACCATGAAAGTCGCTGTGATCGAGGCTGGTGGTCTCTATCAGGTTACGAATCCACTTTTGTCGTCGACTCCAGCTGGAGATGTTTTGTGGGCAGGCTCTAGCCCTTGGGATCAGAACCTTCTTGTGGACTGGAATTTCATCACAGCCCCTCAAGCAGGTGCGAATGGTAGGAAGATCAAGTATGCCCGCGGAAAATGTCTGGGTGGAAGGTAAGCTTCAAGATCCGGGTTTGGACAAAGACATAGCCACTAATGTGTGAAGCTCGGCGCGAAATTTCATGATCTATCAGCGGGGCGACCGTGGCTCCTACCAGCGTTGGGCAGATCAAGTCGGCGACGACTCGTACACTTTCGACAATCTCATGCCTCATTTCAAGAAGTCGGTCAAGTTCACGCCACCCAATACCCAGCTTCGTGCAAGCAATGGGTCGGCCGAATATGTCGCAAGTGCTTTCGATGCCAGCGGCGGACCACTCGATGTGTCCTATGCGAATTATGCGGGTCCTTTCTCAAGCTACATGGAGGGTGGCCTGAATGGCATCGGCATCCCAACCAGACCAGACTTCAACTCCGGAGAACTCATGGGAGCGCAGTACTGCAGCTCCACGATCACGCCTGGTAATCAGAAGCGAGCTTCGAGTCAAACAGCGTTCCTTGAGGCTGCTAAGAACCGTCCTAATCTCAAAGTGTACTCTTTGACACGAGCTGAGAAGATTATCTTCGATAGTGAGAAGCGTGCCACGGGTGTTCAGCTACCCTTTGGCTCCATCCTTACCGCGAATCGAGAAGTTATTCTCTCCGCTGGTGCTTTCCAATCTCCCCAACTGCTCATGGTCTCTGGTGTTGGTCCTGCTGCACAGCTGAAGAAGTTTAACATTCCCGTCATTGCTGACCGTCGTGGTGTTGGTCAAAACATGCAAGACCACATCTTCTTCGGCCCCACCTACCGCTACAAGGTCCAGACGTTGACCAAACTAGCCAACGACCTTCTTTACGTCGGCGCCCAATTCGCATTCGACTACGGTCTACTCAAGAAAGGTCCACTTACCAACCCCGTCTGTGACTTCCTAGGCTGGGAAAAGGCTCCTCGAAACCTCATCTCTTCAGAAGCTGCCGCGGTACTAGATCAGTACCCTGCTTCTTGGCCTGATATCGAGTACCTTTCTGCGCCTGGCTATATCGGAGATTTCTCCAATCTCTTCGCGACTCAGCCAAAGGATGGTTACCAATACGCATCCATCCTCGGTGCTATCGTGGCCCCCCTCTCTCGTGGTTCGGTTACCATCACGAGCTCCAGCACAGCCCAGCTCCCTTCCATCGACCCTGGCTGGTTGACCGATCCTACCGATCAATCCGTCGCCATCGCTATCTACAAGCGCACACGCCAAGCTTTTGCTACGGATGCCATGAAGCGCGGACTTGCAGATACGAAGGAGTATTTCCCTGGTCCTAACGTTCAGACTGACGAACAGATCCTCAATACCATCCGTGATACAGTAGGTCTACTTTGTGTTCGTTTCACCGCATATACTGACAAGAGCAGTTGATGACTGTGTGGCATGCGTCTTGCACATGCAAGATGGGAAAAGTTGATGACCCTGATGCAGTTGTGGATAGCAAGGCGAGGGTTATTGGTGTGACAGGGTTGAGGGTTGTAGATGCGAGCTCGTTTGCCCTACTACCTCCTGGACATCCTCAGGTATGTTATCTCCTGTCGCTTCGTCAGTGTCACACTAACCTCCAATCAGAGTACGGTATACGCGTTGGCTGAGAAGATTGCGGATGATATCAAACGCAGCTGGTAGAGACCTCGGGGTCTGTCGGGTAGGCACGCACGCAGCATTGCGTAGTACGGTTTCAGAGCCAGGGTAGAGCATCTCTCTGCCCAAGGATATACAGAACTCAAATCAGCTTCCGATGTGGCATGCGACGTCTAGTTCTTCGCTCCGCGCGAAATTGTCTGTTTTGTGATGGTGTTGACAACAGAACTCGCTGATATGGCGGGCTACGGGCGATCCTGGCAGCAGCGCCCGCCCAGCCCCACCATCCTTCCGAAACGTGTGGCCGAACCAATAACACCCTAAATTCAACACCACGCAATTCTACCAACATACGTCGAATTCGAGCTGCGCTTGGGTCGTAGCATCGTCAGAGTTCATTGAAGACATATGTCTCGCGCAGATCGCAGAAACCGTCCTTGCCCTCCGATATATGTCGATGCAAAGGTATTTGTGTATCTCTGACCAGGTTACGCGTCACGCGCTTCCAAAGCCAGCGATTCCTCCGCATTGAGGGTGAACTACATTGTAGGATTTCATCCAACAGTTGTCTACACACTCGCCAAAAAGGGCCACTATGTGGAATACTGCCTTCAGGAACGAGCTCCTGAGCACAACAGGACGGCAATGGGAAGCAGAAACCAACCAATGTGGCACATTCGAAGACGACTTGAGCTGAGTCGAGCAAACGTAGCTTACAATTAAACCACCGGTTCTTATGATAATACTCACTTTGGTGCGAGAGATTGCCACTGGAAGTCCGCAAATGTGACACTGTCAGATGACCGCTGTTACTTTCCGGCAACCACATTGATGTTTGACCCTCCATCAACAGCTGTGCGCCCTCAACAGTTGACCAACCACGGCGGTCAAGACAGCAAAGAGGATTTCAACTCACTACGTCTCGAGTCAAAGCTATCCTGATCCCCGCCACCACCTTTCCCTCTCCCGCTCAACCGCTATGAAACCCCCTGCTTGGTCAAAGCGTGTGTCCAATGATCGCATTGAGTCGGTAGTAGCTACGTCCAAGGCAGTATGCACAAGAAAGGTCCACCTGCCCATGGGGATATCGCCACAAGCTGCATTTGAGGTGTCATCGGTGCAGTCGAGTAGTTCATTTCCGATGTGCAGACCCTCTAAGCCAATAATTTCAAACTGCGAGAGGTTCGGAGATAGCTTTCAGCTCATACACGCAATGTTCTAAACGGTGGCCTTGTTTGGTTGCGTCTCGACTTAGCCGGTCAGTCTTTGTGCTACGCACCATCCCTTTCGACGAATGGCACACTGGCGCTTAGAACAAGGCAAACAATATCGGAGACAAGCCTCCCCGCCATCTTACACATCCAAAATTTATGATATCCGCGACTCTCAGTCTCATTACTCAGGGGCTAGATTCGGGTTACAGGTCTCTATTTATTTAGACGTTCCCAGAACGCTAATGTTCTCGAGCTCCTGGTGTACGAGTGACCTACTGCAAAACAAGACCTCGCATCGGGTGAGTTCACTTCAAAATGTGTTTTGATTATTTGGCTAATTTGATGTGAGACCAACAAACATATCGCTTGTCGAAATGAAAGCTATGGCGACCTCAACCAGCATGTCTTGCAGTGACGAAGAGTTCGAGAAGCCGACGAGGAGAGCGCACTCAATCTGGAGACTTTTCCAGATCGCTTTCGCTTTCGCAACAGTGTTCTTCCCCTTGGTTTTTGTAGCGACATTGTTGTGTCTTTTCGTTACGATCGCTGCCTGGACGATACAGGACCCGCCGGAAGAGAATGCAAATCTCCCCATTGACCCTCATGATGAATCGTTCCTAACGACAACGGTATTAATCAACAAAGTCGCGCTTACCAGCTCGTTTGCCTCCAACGTTGCGCAGTGGGCCGCCGTGCCATTTCTGCTACTTTATTCGTTTCTCGTAGCGCTTGAGCTGTCGAACCGACACGAAGTGATAGACCAAGATATGAAAAAGCTTTTACATGGCGACCAAACGTTTCTTCTAAACTGGACTGTACTTCGGTTATGGCGTGCTCGGAAGACAAAGATTGCGACTGGAACTAGGATCGCCGGTATTGGCGCTTTTTTATGTGTAATTCTTACGTATGTATTTTCCACTTCCGCCAAATGTCATTATGCTAATCTGTGGATTAGGTTTCTTCTGCTAGTTGGAGGTAGTTAAGCTCACCGAGAATCCTGAACGAAACTGACAGTAATAGACAAAGTATTGTCAGGAACTCTTGCTCCAACGTTACAGCGCGTCTATGAAGGCACGTCCCCAGGCCCTGACTATGTGCCAGGTGATCCCCCGTTCTTTGGCGGTTTCAAGATCAATGAAGCGATATGTCCATTCAATGAAACGGTCATTGGTAGCTACGATCATGACGCTTTTCCACCTTGCACAATAAATGGATCGAGCAAACCTTGGACACTCTTGGACACTCCATCAGCATATCGAGTGCTTGCGACAGGACTGTTGAATCAAACAGGAGAATACAACAACGAGGATTTCAACACCCTAAATGTGGCCTCGGATGCGGGCGCATTCATATACACCCAGCTTGTCACGCATATCGACGATGTCACGAATGAACAGCACGTTCTTTACTTCAATCCATGGTCAGCCGAGGAATACAGCGATAGCCCAAAAGTCAGTAAACTAGATCTGACAAATCAGGATGTAGAAAGAGTTGGTATTGATTATGTCGCCGAAACGATTTCCGTTGTAACCGAGTGCACTGCAATCACTACGGACTGTGGAATTTACAACACCACAAGTGATGCTTCCTCGATACCATATCACTGCTCCAACGGCTTCTATGGCGACTTGAATGAAATACCAGCAAATGGGCTAGAGCGTCTCAAGGGCTGGAACACAACGTTCTTCGACTTTCATAATGACCCTTCGCTGAACGTTTCCATCGCATCCCAATTGAACCCATTCAGCTACAACGTCACAGCTGTTGTAGACAGTATCGATCTGGATGACCTCATTCTCTATGGAGACCCGCAGGTACTCCAAGGCATTGTTGTTGAGATCGGAGATGGGCGTGTGGGATTTGCGATGTCGTGCAATTCTACGGTCTACGACGTTACGTACTCACTTGTCAATGGTAGCATCCTCGTCTTCAACACGACACTGGCCGCTCCCAGCACCGCAGCCATGATCAAGGCACCACTGCAAGCTGGCTTTGGTAGCTACGAACTTTTTGAGAAAGCTGCCATGTCCGTATTGCTATCTCATTCGACGATCCTGGACGCAATGGAGCTTGCTTTCAGCCAAACCTTTCTGGCGCTCGTGGCTGGTGTCTACGATCCGGCTCCATTCATCGAAAAGCGTTGGCGCTATGATATGACGGTCACGAAGATTAGAAAAGCGCCATTCTACTTTCTGGTCGTTTGCATGTTCATGTATTCGATCGTCGTTTTGGTATTCACGTTGATAGCCCTCAGTCTCTTCCGGAGGAGTGATGTACGAGCTTTGCACAGTCAATTGATGTCCTAGACCAAGGAGATGCTTGGACGATAATCTTTTCGGTTTGTTCACTGCTGGGCAGGATTGCAACTTCTCTCTTCTTATGTACTATTCCTGTACGCAATATCAAACAGAAAGCAACAACTGCAGTGCAGTAACTTCGTCTGTGGCTACTAGTCAGCATGAATGGCAGTAGATACTGGATTGTCACCATATTCGAAATATGATATCTTCTCTAATTGCTTCTCATTGTGAGGTCACTTTCTCTGCAAGCGCAGGTAGCGTTTCAGCAACGATATCCATCTTTCCAAACACATCCTCTAAAGCCTCTTTTTCCAACACCAGGCAATATGCCGTCTTGAACCCAGCCCTCCCCGCAGCGCTGACGTCCCAGCCATGTGCAGCGGCAAACCAAAGCTCCCCAGCTGTGTTCCCAACACCAATCTTTCCTCTCAGCTTTTCGTATGCCTGAACTTCTGGCTTTCCTACACCAATCTCGTCACATGTAACGACATGATCACCGTCGATGTTGATGTTGCCCTTCTGAAAGTATCCCAGCACTCTTTCGCGATCGCCGCTAGTAAACGCCCAGACTGTCCAACCAGCCTCCTTTATTTTGTCCACACATTCCTTTGCACCAGGCCGAACTTCACATTTCTTGTACTCTTGCATGAAGTACTTCACATCTTCTTTCGCTCGCCACACTACGCGGATCTGCTACTCCAGCGAAATGCAAGACGCGAAAAAAGATGGATTCGAAAACTTTGGCAAATGGGACGTACGAGCCCGAAAGCGAGAGGTAAGTGTATTCACGCTCCGCGGTTTCGAGCCATGCGTAGCCAAGGAGACGTGCGGAGATATTGTGGGGCTGGAGTTTGGACCCAAGGCGTTGGTCGATGACGGCGTAGAAGTGCTCGTGCGACACAAGCGTGCCGACTATATCGAAGACGATGTGCTTCGTTTGTGACATGGTGTATAACGTCGGTGATGCGAAATTTCGACGTCAAGCCTTCACTCCCTAGTTTGATTTATGTTGCGCCAAGCTGCTTTTATGTAAAACAGCTTAAACACGCCCTGCGTGTCAACGGGGCGTATATGGTGCTCAGATGACGTCATGGAACACGTGACTTGTGAATCCCATCTGCGATGTGTCCGCCCCAGTATTGCATACATGGCATTTTCAACTTTACCATGTATGTAATTGCGATCTTGGGTTAGGTTTCATAACAACCAAGTGCACTGTGCTGGAAAGATCTAACTATAAGTGTGGACAGGTCGATATTCCCAAGGTTGGTCCTATATGAACACCCGAATACAGCTTTCAGAGCAAAATTTGGATGCTTTTATGTAGCATTCAAAAGAGCGTTACGGCATCGATATTTAACCTTCCCGCACACTATCAGCGGCTCGTATCTGAATGATCGCTGTTGTCGTATCGCTCTCAAGACCAGCGGCTATCTCAGATAGCCACTGCATCCGATTGGCCAATGCACATTCTTTCCCGAT
>Ga0265797_10006771_pt1 | contig 16018 bp, 6 predicted proteins | sample P2T30metagenome_FD_192433 | JGI IMG/M metagenome (GOLD analysis project Ga0265797, IMG submission 192433) | Plant litter microbial communities from East Loma Ridge, Irvine, California - P2 T30 | ecosystem: Environmental > Terrestrial > Plant litter > Unclassified | place: USA: California... | reverse complement strand
TGCAGAGTGATGATATAGGATAGCAATACCAATAGTAGATAGAGGAGTGGCGTGCGTGCGTGCATGTGCCTGGTTATCATGTCGTTGTATCCCCACCTTGTACTTGCCCCGCCATCGGGGATAAGGTGGGAAACTCCGTGAACCATATTTGATCTCCCGGCAATTGGAGTTACTCGTTGGTAACGACGAAATCATCGTGCAAGAATGCGATTATGAGAGCATGAAAGATATCACGTTTCGCCCGAGAAACAGATTCGTACCTGAAACTTTACATTACATGGTTTTGTATCACAAGTGATCGATCACGAGACAATTCTCTCCCCACTACATCGCCCAGTACATTTGCAGGTGAGTGTACCTCCACCTCTGCCCCAATCCTTGATATTCGGCACTCTCGCAAGCCAGAAGAAGAAGGCAGCCCCTACAATATTCATAAGAATGTACACCCACAACAATCCGAAGTTCCTCCACACGTCATCATACGAGATTCCGACGGCACTCAAGAACCTATTCGAAACGCCAAATGAACTGAAGCCACAAGACTGCGTGTCTTCCGGATTCCGAAGGAGCCGGGGGCTTGGTCAAAGTAGAATTAAATGTAATCACCGCAGGTGGCACCGCTGGGTGGACTGGAGGTCACGAACTCGTTGTCAGCGCATCGAGCAGGCGTATTGGCAAGTCTGGTGCTGAGCAAACCTCCTATGAGGCATGTGAAAGATCTGACACGGTACGTCTGCTCGGCGAGAAGGGTATACGTCAGAAATTCATTCAGATCGTGATTTGATCAAGCTTAAGACACTTACGAATATTCAGAATCCGGGCAAGCTTTCAGGAGATGCCAGAACACTGCAGAGACCAGAGCCAGAGAAAAGAGGAGGTTGGCTATGTTGGTTCCTTCTTCGGCGGTCGGCATACCAGCGATAATCATGCTCGTGAACGTTGAGATTCAGAGCATGAATTGGAGCAGGAACAGGAAGTAGAGAGCGCCACGGAGATGAACTTGATCCGTATGCTGTGCGTTCCGATATAGGCCGACAGGGTAGTAGTAGCAGAAGAATATCACCAACCCCATCAGACTGTCATAGCAGACGTCCTTCCAGCCGAAGACGGAGTCCTGGTCGTACGTACTTGCGGATCGCTCGCTTTAACGTCTAGGTCCGGAGTGAAGTCTTACGTTGGTATCGAAGTTTGCGACGGTGCTGAGATGCAATGTTGGGGTATATCTACACTATATTGCGTCCGCTGAATATGCTCATTTCTTGCCGAAGAACGCCATGATGTTGCCCTGCCCAGGTTTGGCGGCTCCCTTCTTCGCTCCCTTAGCTGCTGGAGCCGGCGTAGGCTTGGCTTTCTTAGGAGCAGGCTCGTCTTCGGAGAAGGATTCCCACGCTGCTTCCTCTCTTGTGACTATAGCATGTCAGTATCCTGTAAACTAGACGTCTGCGATGAACAGCAACTTACCAAGATATCCTTCATCGTCCTTGACGGTCTTCTTCTTCATGACCCTTCTCCTGCCGCGACGTCTGCCGTTCTCGACTGTCATTGTCTCTTTAGGCTCTTCCGGTTTCGCTGCTTGAGAATCTTCTGCTTCGCTCTCTTTAGGCGTATCAATGGCACCTTGGTCAGTTTCCTCCTCGACGTCCTCCATGGGCTCGTCATCCATATCCATCATGGCCTTCAAGTCTGCTTCGCGTTCTTTCTTTGACTTGCCACTGCCGGCCTCCACCTCCATCTCTTCGTCCTCAATTGGATTGTCGGGATCATCATCCGACATGCCACCCATGGATTCGTCTTCTTTAGCCGGAGCTGTTGGTGCCGGTGATGCTGCTGCTGAGCTTTCCGCTGAGGCGGCTTTCGCCTTGTTGGCTCCCCTGGCGAAGGATTTGAACAGGTCTGTCGGCTGGCGTTTGACTGTTGCTGGCTTGGTCGCAGTCTTCTTCTTCGTGGCGTCGGTGTTCTTTTCCGGCACCGGCGTCGACTTGGCTGAGTCGGGCCCAGAGTCGTTGGAGGCTTTGGAAGCTTGCTTTTCGAGCGCAGGTGCAGGTTTGGGCTTTTGGGCTTCTTTGACGGCAGGTGCCGATGCAGCCGGTGGTGGTCGTTTTTGTGTCCTCCTCTTCACGTTCGGATTTTGTATTGTGCCGTACTGTTTCCATGCGAGCAGCGGGTCTTCTGAGGCATATTCCACAGCAATCTTGCGGTTGCACTCGCTCAAAGAGTTGAGATCGCTCAAGCCTCCAGCTGCCAGACTGTACACGTGTATTCCCGTAATCTGTTCGAAAGTTGCTTTCGCTTTTTGTAAATGCTCCTCTTTCACAAGAAGTACGGATCGTATGGGAGTCGGCTCGACATCTTCCTTGGGAGCTTGTGGAGCAGAGCTGTTTGGTATGGGCGGGCTGCTTTGCATGACGGCATCTTCGCTGTCTTGTGACTCTGCATTGTTCGACTGTTGCGACTTTGGCGGCAGGCGAGTGCCAGTGATGAGGTAGGTAGCGTGGACGCTGCCAGGCTTCTTTGCATTCTGTTTCTGGTGGAATTCGAACAGCATCCTGCAATAAGGTTAGCCAGAAGCCATGGACATATACAGACCTCAAATACATACTGCTTTGCCAGATTGACATGCACCTTCAAGGCTCTGCTCAGCGAGCGGTAGCTCACCTACTCGAGAGTTAGTTTAGAGAAGCATTGCAGGTTTGTTGATGGAACAGACCAGCTGCTGCTCGTTCAGCACATTGGCGGCAAGATACTCGGCGTATTCCACCGGCATTGTGTTTAGTGTTGTGTGTTATTGGGTGTGATGTTTGAATGTTGAAAGAAAGGGCAATGCAACGCGTAAAGTGGCCGTGTTGTTCGCGTCGCGGGGCCGAGCGTTGGATGAACGAAGCGAGAAGGAATTCGAGATGTGACATGAGATGAGACATCCAACACCAGACCATAAATACACCATTGCACGTGATGGAGGGCAACGACGAAGATGAAGACGTCAAGCTCGCCAGAGCCTCAGCTGGTTTACTGGCAGATCTCGAGTCGTGTCTGCAAAAGGTTCTATGGAAGAAGCCTGCCCAAAACCACGCAACACATGGCCGAGTTCACTCGCGTGTACGCCAAAAGGATCTCGACTATATCATCAATCTCGTATGATCAACGCCATAGACCGCTATAGAGAGCCACAGCTCACGGCTCGCCATAGATTGAACCCTTCCAAGGCGAGCCGCATCTCCTCGATACCAAATTGAAAGCATTATTGCCACCCATTGTTGAAGCCTACATCGAGTCACTCTTGAAGTCCGATACCCGCAAGGCCACAACCCATGTCGATATTCAGACGGCTCTGTCATCCATTATCTACACCTTGTGTAAGGTTCGCGGCGCCAAAGTCATTGTGGGCTTCTTCAACAATGAGCCTCGCTATCTGGACCCCATCCTGACCACGTTGGAGGATGTGACATTCAACGAGGGCGACGATGAGGTCAGCTGGAAAGTGCCTTATGTTCTGCTACTGTGGCTCTCTCATCTGTTGCTGACACCCTTCGATCTGGCGTCAATCTCAGCCAGGCCAGCACGAGCAGAAAGCCAGACAGCTCGCATGGCACTGCATACCGCCTTGCCCACCGTTGCACAACGTGTTATCCAAGTCAGCGCAACGCATCTCTCCGCGTCCACAAAAGCACAGGATGCAGCAGCAGCAATGCTAGTGCGACTTGCAACGAGGCCTGACATGCAGAGATTTCGGCTTGCAGATTCGCTAGTGAATGATGCTGTTGCCAGACTGGCACCATCTGCCGGGTCACCGGTAACCATTTACCAGCAACTTGGTCCACTGCGTTTTCTCGCTGGAATTGCCACTTCTGCGGACGTGAGCCACGTAATACCGGAAATCTATCGTGCATGCGAAAAGCTGTCTGAGGATGGGAGCACATCACCTGTCACTGAGAATGCTGTTGGCAAAAAGCTTATCGTGAAGATCTTCCGGAACATCGCCATACTCACACTGCGCCTACCTTCTGTCTCTGGTCCTCTCCTCAGCTTTCTCGAGACGACCAGCGTATTGGAAGATGTCATCGATCATCTCCTCCAATCCTTAGGTGACCGAGATACTCCAGTCAGATATGCAGCTGCGAAAGCCATCAGTCTCATCATATCAGAGCTTGAGCCAGAAATGGGACATGAAGTCATCCAAGCGGTACTGGACACATTCAAGGAGGATATACCTCGCAGCACAATTGGAATCGACTACCAGACCGTCAATGCACTGAAATGGCATGGTCTTACACTCACCCTTTCTCACGCACTCTTCAAACGCTCAGCATCGCCTTCGCAGCTACTCGACATACTCAACGCACTGGTATCCGCGCTCAATTTTGAGCAACGCACAGCAACAGGTAGCAGCGTTGGTACAAATGTGCGCGATGCGGCAAACTTTGGCATCTGGTCTCTCTCCCGCAGATATACATCTGACGAGCTCCTGTCCGTGGACATGAACGACTTGCGTTCCGTAACCAGCTCATCAAAGCAGGCGACAGTCATACAAGTCATGGCAGTCCAACTTTTGCTGTCAGCCTGCCTCGATCCGGCCGGCAACATCCGACGAGGCTCCTCGGCAGCCTTGCAAGAGCTCATCGGCCGTCATCCAAACCAGGTCACCGAGGGCATTTCAATCGTGCAAATCGTCGACTACCAAGCTGTTGGCTTGCGCAAAAGGGGCCTCATCGACGTTGCCGGCAAAGCTGCGTCACTGGATCGCGTGTACTGGGAAGCTTTGGTTGACGGTTTGATCGGATGGAGAGGTCTCAGCTCGGTCGATGTGATCTCACGAGAAGCCGCAGCATCGTCCCTTGCCAACTTCGTTACTATTGTTGGGAAGCCAGAGAGTCAGACGTATATTACTAAGCGATTGCTCGCAGGTCTCGAGGACTCCGCTATCGAGTCTATGCATGGCATCATCTGCTCATTGTCCAATTTACTGGACTTGTCGATGAACGATAGTGCTGGTGAAGAAGAGCTTACCGCGCATCGTCGTTACTGGCAATCGTTACAAGCCTGCGGCATCCTGCAGGTCGACTTCAACCCAAGAACGCTCAAATCAGAGCTTCCGGTCGCCATCGCAAAGCTTATCACCGGTGTGTGCCGTCACGAAAGTGACTACGTTGAGAAGCATTTTGGTGAGAACACCGTAAGCTTGGGCGATATTGAGAGCGTCACTGGACGACTGCTTGTCCGCCACGAGCGTTCCATCCTCCAAGTCGTACCTGCCATGGTCAAGCAGGTGAGCAGATTGGTTACACTTACAGCTCAGTCATCCGACTGTCTCGACCTCCAATCTTTGCGCCGAGCACTCGCCGCCGATGGTTCGAAGGCTGTCTTGTCTGGCGCTGGAAAGGCTATTGCGCTCGGCGCGATCACTCTTCAACACGGACAAGGAATCACCACCGAAGAAGCAGCTCTGTCTATATCGACACTGTCAAACCTCGTCACTGCAACGAACGTCGACTGGCGCATCATCGGACTACGCGCGCTGCATCTCGTGATCCAAGACTTGGAGGCTACGTCAAGATGTGAGACAGAACCGCTTGGGATCCTCATTCAGGCCCTTCACACCGGCCTGACAGATTACACAATCGACGAGCGCGGCGATGTGGGTTCTCTGGTCCGCCTACAAGCCCTGACATGCGCATCGAGCCTGCTTTCACTAGATCTCCTCAATCTGGACAACAAGGAAAACCAACTGTTGCTATCAGACACCCTCCGACTATCACTAGAAAAACTCGACCGCGTCCGTGGCCGCGCCGCAGCATGCAGACAACACTGCCTCCCACCCTCCTACCACGTCCAAGACCCCTCCAACATCAACAGCAAAACCTACCTTCGCTCCGCTCTCCACCCAATCTTTAACCCCAACACCCAACCCTGGGCTCGCCGCGCCCTACTAGAAGGCGCAATATCCTGCGCCGGCATCAGCAGCGAATCCCTCCTCCAAGCCTCGCGAGAAATCATAACCGACTTCTGCACGACAACAACAGACCCCCAGCACCTCCACATCGTCCTAACAACCTTCTCCGAAATCCTCCGCGACATCCTCTCGTCCTCCACGCCCAACGCAACAAACCTCATGCTCCCCGCCCTTGACCTCCTATCCTTCCTCCTCGACATGCGCATCCCTCAACAACTAACCACCACAAACACAAATACAACCACGCCCTTCAAATGGCGCTCTCTCCTATCCACCGTGCAGAAATTACACCACAAGAGCGCCGACGTGCCGAAATTGCTCGCAGCCGTGAACGTCTACAGAGGCCTGGCGGAAATCGAAAGCATCCGCGGCGAAGTCGTGAAGAAACTCCTGAGCATGCTCGCGACGAACCCTTACCCACGGATTAAAATCGCAGTGGCAGATGTGGTGTTTGAGGTTCTCGGTGCGGAGGAGATGAAAGTCGTCAATTGGGCTGAGAAAGGAGTGGCGCAGGCTAAGATTGTGGGCGAACTCAGGAGTAGATACGTGGAAAGTGTATGAAGCATCAAGCACGTGCAAAAGTGGTCATTTTGAGGAAAAAGAAAGAATTGTGTTTTCAAAAGACGTGCTGAAGTTCTTCTCCATTGGGGTATCAGATGAGTATATAGTTTTACAACACGCCGTTTCTCCTCTCCTTCCCTTCATCACAGAAAACACAAGCCAATGCTCCGTCGCTTTCCACATCCCATCACAAACAGCTGACAACTTTTTGGGTTTTTCTAAAAGTACACTGCCGCCGTGGTCCCTCTGAACGCCGAGATTTATGTGTCTCTCCTCCGGTCATTCCTCCTTCCATCCTCAAGGTTCTGCACTCGCTGGGCTGAGCCAAGCAGTGGGCACCTTGGGCACCTTCGGGCTTTTAGCCAGCGGGTTCGTATGGCTTGCCATTTGTCCCCTGAGCGCATCCCTGGCCTCCTTGTTGCCAGAATTGCTGGTGAGTCTTCGAAGCCCGTTACGCCAGCCTGTCTTGATTCCACCGCCACCACTTGGCTTCACAGTTTGATTCATGGCGTTACCGCCTCGCATATCGTCTGCAGTCTGCGCACGACTCATGTGGAGTTCGTCGTCCGAGAAGAGCTCGTCGCCAGTGTCGTCGCCGGATCGATAGTTGTGGTCTAGCCGAGTCGGGGTGTGGTTGTTCAGCGGGATGGCTGGCGATGTTATTGATCGATTGTGCACGCGCGGCCGAGCTGAGTTATGGGCAAACGCTCCTGGGTTCATGATGACGGGGCTTGTAGACTGGTAGCGCGGCTCCACGAAGCTCTTCTGGAACGATGCAACGCTGACGTTTCGTTGGAGGGAGTGATGCAAGATGGGCAGAGCTTCTTGGTCGTACAAGTTCTCGCGCTCTTCGATCAGAGCGCTGGGATATCGTCGTCTCCCGTTGGAGTCGAGCGTTTCGCTGACAGACTTGTCATCATCGTCAAAGAAATCGTCCAGACTGTCAAGCTTCATTGCGAGCTCGCCCATGTTACTGTTAAGCCTCGTGTCATCCGTCATCATGGTTGCGGTCCTGTCCGAGAATGCCCTGTCGGAGAAGTTCCTGTCCGAAGAGAACGAATCGTACTGGTAATCATCCTTGTGGAACTCTATCTCGGCATCGGCGGCTTCTTGTGAGCCATTGGCATTGCCAGCGTATGCAAGCGTGTAGAAGACGGCGTGCACGTTGTTCCTCGTCTGCGCAGAGTGTATAGCAGGCATGGGGATCGACCAGCCCGACTCTTCTGGGATACCGTAAAGACTCTTGGTTCGGTCGTACTCTTTTCTTGTTGCGCGAGTCGAGTGTGAGCCCGCCATGCTCATACGCAAGTGCTTGTTGTCCATCGGCGTGCCTGCCATGTCAATGACGTTGTCCAGCACATCGAGTGCCTGTTGGCAGTGCTCTGTCTGCAGCAAGCGCAACAATGGCGAGATGAGATCGGGGCCTTGAGATGCGATCTCCGGCTTGCGCATGTCAACGTCTGGTATGATGACACAGAGCACTTGCATGGTTTTGACTTTGAACCAAGAACACTGGTTGTTAACCATAGCCAGCATGAAGACAAGGCTTTGGAACTCGAAGGAGGGGAAGAACGCCGTGCGAATCGCCGATACCACATGCGACAAGAAGTCTGCTTCACTGCGATACTGGTACTTTGCGAAGGCTTGTAAAGCTTTCGCCAACGCAACGTATTCTTGAGTCTCTGCCGCTACTGCCAGCGTCTCAGCCGCGTCAATGTGTTCGGGATCCTCGCCAGGGTGGTCGAAAGAGTGCAAGAAGCGCGGCAGATTTGCCAGTAATGTGAAAAGAAGCCTTTCTTCGTTACCCACTAAGTCACCGGAAGGCAACTTGATCAGACGATCCATGACGGCCAGTGTGCGGCACATCGAGTTGCTAGACCGCACGCCTTTATACATCAGTGCGTGAAGGCCCAAGAAGCTGCCTTCCCACTTCGCCGGTTGATTGTCTTTGAGAATCTTAAGCACAGCAGGATCGCTGAGATCCATCTTTGTCAGCAAGTGGTTCAACATGCTCAATCCTTCCTGGAACTCGCGTTCGAATATAGTGTCCAAACAAGCACAAGTCGTCCAGAACAACTGCGGATATTGTAGAAGGTCGAGAGGATCCAGTGCATCAATGATGCTGCGAAGAGTGGTGAGAATTTCAAGAGAAAAGATGAGGTAGTCGTGATTCTCGTCATCGGCAATCGTATTCGACAGACGTGCCAGCATATCAGCCAGCATTTGCTGGTCGAGGGTCGTCGAGATGCACCGGAAGACCTGGAAAGATCTGCACGCCACGTGTCGAACGGCACAGGAGGTAGCCCAAGCCATAGTCACCTTGCCCCATTCTTCGCGAATCGCAGGGTGTGTGATTGAGAATATCTTGACGGCTTCGTCAACAACGAAGCCCATTGGCTGAGATACTGCGCGGCTGTCTTCCTCGCCTGCTTTGATCTCACTGTCGCCGTAACCCCATGCGATCTTCGGGTCATGTTGGCGGATCGACTCGATGAACTCTTCGATGGATTCCTTGTCCGGATCCGTGCTTCCAGGCTCGATCTGAGATATGACAAGCTCGTGAATGAGATGGACCAACAGCTCGCGCGCTTGATCCTGCACGATAGCGATGTACTGGTCCCATTGCACGAGAATGACTTGCAAAAGAGTTGCAAGTTTGTCCATGGGCAGCTTGTCAGGTGACACGATCAGATCGACGAGCAAAATCATGCTGAGCTGTCCAAGCGAAAGGCCGCTCTGTTTGGCGCCGCTTGGCAACACCACAGCCAAGTCGGCTATGTATGGCAGTCCTGTAGTGTCAGCAGGTGACACGATCGGATCCCTGCGCTCGGCGACCATTGTTTTCGGGCAAATTTGCAGGAGTAGGTACTCCACAACCTTCGCACCTGCCACTGTGCCAGACAGGAAGACGACGATCTGCTTTGCGTAAATAACGAAATTCTGCTCCTTGCGGTCTAGGCAGACGTCGATGATGAAGTCGAGCACGAGTTGAACATTGCCGGCGTATGGACCAGTAGCGAGCGCCTGCCACAAAGCTTGGATCTCGTTGTGCAGCGTAATTCGGCTCTTCACTGTGATTTCGAACAGGTTGACAAGCAGCATGTATGAAGTAGCAGTCGGGCCACCGCTGGGATCGAGTTGAAGCTCAATCGTCTGTATCCAAGGCAGCATACCAGACACCATGTTGCGCTGATGGTCGGGCTGCAACTCGTTGAAGTATGCAGAGAACTCAGAGAAGACATGGAACGCAAGCTCTGGGTGCTGCTTGGCCAGTCGACAAGAAACTTCAAACTGAGCCAACTTGTAGACTGCGGTGGTCTTATCTGACACGCTGATATCGAGGTCCTGCAGCTTGGAAGTCTTGCCCTGACGCTCTTCCAGTGTGCGCAGTAAGCGAGCGGACTTCATTCGGATTTGGCTGTCTTCGTTGCCCAGCGTGTACAGACCGGCACAGAGCACTTTCCAGAAAGGCATGTGCACGTTGGCGTGTTCAGTAAGGACCTTTGTGACCACCTCGAAGTAGCTTGTGAGTGCCTTCGGCAGACGAGCAATGTAGCACATGCGCAGCGTCTGGCCTACCAGATACTGGTGTTCTGGGTTGTTGACAATGAGGTTCTGCAACGCCTTTCGCCCAATAGCATGTGTGCGGTCGCTTGGTGTTTCAAAGATGGCATTGAGCCATTGCAGCAGCCGCTTGATATCGAAAGACATCAATACCTTGTGGTCTGCGACGAAGTTGAGTGGCCCCGCGCACAGCGCAGCCATGGCACTCAACGCAGCAGTCTGCAACTCATTCCTTTCTTTCTCGATTGCTGAGTTGATGATTCCTCGGCTCCGCAGATCATGTTCACGATCTAGCATGGACCGGGCTACATGATTTTCGTGTGCGCGCAGGTTGGTTTCGTTCGGCGAGAAGCCACACCAATTCTCCATAAGAGCAAATGTCGCCTGGCGTGCCTGGAACGACATCCACCTGGAGGCATCTTTGAAGTCCTTGGTGCAATCATACAGGCCATCCGTGAGTGTGCAATAGTATGTTCTCAGCTTTTGGTATTCCAGCTGGCCCTGGATTTCAGAATCACTGAGGAACAGTCGCAAATGCTTCGAGTAGTTGGTCATGTATTCGAGCACGTATTCGTCACCACTGATCGCAGGGTGCTTCAATAGGTGGCAAGTGAGGCTGAGCAGGTGCGTGAGCTCGAGACGAAGGTAGTCTGTGCGGCGACTTCGACGAGGGCTACTCAGACTTCGCTGGTGAGATGCGATCCTCTCCTTGGCATCCTGACGGCACTCTCGCACGAGATCATGCAGGGACTGTAGCAAAGTGTTGAATAGAGTAGCATTTGTGGCACCGAGACCAACGACCGCAGCTTCTCTGACAGCTGCGTGCGGCACTGACAGCATCTTCTGTACTTTTTGGAAAAGCTCAGATGCCGTGTAAATCTTCTCGTGGCTACTGCTGGTGGTAGAGGATTTCGAGCTCTTTCGAGTGTGCAATGACGTTTGGCTGGACTGAGGCGCAGCCAAGTGAGTAGTGTCGCCTGCGTTTGTAAGAGTGGTACATGCGAAGACGAGGTGCAATTTCCACTGCTCGATTATGATGTCCGGAGATGAAGTATTGACTCGAGGGGCGGCGATTAGTCTGCTTGATACGAATGCTGCTTCGAGATTGGTTTGTTTAAGACCATTGCCTTCAGCAATAGCAGCGATTGTGTGATGACTGTGCGACAAACGCATGCATACAATCTCGCGCGTAAGAGCAACTGCATGGAGGCAGATCTCAGAGCTTAGGCGGACGAGATTGGGAAACACCTTGAACCAGAGGTTGGAATCATGCGGAATGTCGCTACTGCACAATTCGACGAGAGTACTGTTGGCGCTGCTTTTTCGCAGTCCCTTCTGCAGACGAGATCGTTCAGCAAGTGATAATCTCTCATCGTTGACGTCAATGACCTGCTGCGAGCTGCCTTCCAGAATGCTGATAATGCGCGTAGACGGTTTGCCAAGAGCAATGTCGAATTTGGTGATTAGTCGTAGTACATTGACTGCAATGGCGCGCACAGCCCTGGATGGCGAACAGAGGAAGAAAAGGCCGTGAGACTCAACCTCATCCACATGTGCAAGAACTCCGGACAAATCCAGAGGAAGGGGACGAACAGTCTGGTCATCATCGTCATGTGGCTCGGCAGCAGCCTTGCGAGTCCTCTGCTGAATCTCATCGATCCAAATCTGCAAGAGCTCAACGTAAAGCTCCAATGTGGTTTCAATGTGCCCGGGGCCGAGAAGTCCACCATCCGAAACTGTTGCATATCGATCGTCGAAGTTGAAGATGAATCTAGCGAATCCGATCGTGACTTGTTGTGCATGCGATTGGCGGGCAATAGACTTGAGTGCTTGTGCTGATGAAGTGGCAATATGTCCCTGAACGTGAGCTGTTCCTGTGCAAAGCAGGTTCACAAGCGAATTAATTGGTAGGTGAGGTGACAAGCATCTCGGTAGCGCCTCAACTGCGACGTGCAATAGATCATAATAGTGCTGTCTCACATCCGTAGGATTCATCAATTCGTCTCTCCGGAAGTTGAACGCCTCTGCCATGGGCGTCTTTGGTGTATGCGACGCGAACTTCTCGTCGAGCACGGCCTGGCCGCCGAATGTATTATCGCAGATGATGGTCAATTGGCCAAGAATCTTGCAGAACTTGTTGTAGTAGTCCTTCGTAACGTCGTTGAGGTTGTTCGTCATAACAGGTCGTGAGAGTCTATCGGTCCGGCCAGCGGAAACAGCGAAACCCTGCGATCTCGTACGGCGATGCGTGATGGGGGCGCGTGAGGTCGGGTCCAGGAGTGAGTCACACTCGAATGCGATTGGGAATGGTGGAGGTTCGTTCTTCTCAAGATCTGACATGATTGCCAGGAACGCACGAATTGCGATCACGGTCTTCTCGGGGTCGAGGCTCTCGATCTTTAATTGGCTGTCTGGGGTCGTGAAAAGTTCCGAGTTCATTAGGGGAAAGATGATCGTTCTGAAGCAAATGTCCTGATGTTTGTATCCAATGATGCGTATCAGCTGAATCAAGGGGTCCGCAATCGCTGGATCTGTGGAGATTAGAACTCGCTTCGCCTGGAAAACGAGCTTGACGATTTCGTCCAGTTTTCTCGCAACCCCGATCGGCGAATCAGATAATCTATAGAGATAGCGCCAGACAAGTCGGCAAATCGCCTTCAGATAGTGTGATCGGCCGGCACGATCCCTGCGATTGGGCTGGAAAGAGGTAGCGATCGACATCCAATTAGCTGCGAACGTGTCGACAGGCGAGACGCAGAGCAGTACCGCCTGGAGAGGGTACACATAAGGCCAATGGTCAGCTTTCGAGATCATCTGAGTGACCTTGGGCCGTACAGCTGCCAGTACATTCTTCCACTTTTGCGCACCGAAGTTGGAGGCTGTGCCGGTACCCGCGAGTGGGAGCATCAGTCGCTCGAATAATTGCGCGTATGCATACTTCATCTGGCGGCCGTGTACTTCCGCAAAGAACTTGGCGAGCAATTGCATTGTATCACAAGAATGGCTCCAAGCCTCGTCGGACGTGATCTTGAACTTCAGCCATTGCATGCTCTGAACCAGAAGGGCAGTCTTGGCAGCCAGTCTCGGTTCGACGACACCTTTGGTCGATAGCGTCTTTTGCGCAAAGCCAAGATCCTGAAGGAAGCGATTCGATACATCTTCGAAACGAAGTCCACTCATGACACCCAGGAGCTGCCCTCTGATGACCCAGTTCGCATGCTTCAGAGGGCTTCTTTGTAGTTGTTCAGGCTCCTGTCCAACAAGGTGATCGTAGATGACGCTTTCCAGTTTTTCTGCAGTGTTGCCGCTATGATCTGAGCTGATGGCGGCGAGTGTAGTTTGCCCGATGATTTCGATGAGAGCTCTGCATAGGATGTAGACAGATATTCCAGACCTTCGCTCCGCGGTAGCCATGTCGTACTCCAACATTGCGATGTCCTGTCCACCTGGCGAAGTCGCCGTCGTTGCATTGTTGACATGATGGTTGATGTGCCTTTGCGTTGTGATCGTAGAATTCCGTAGCATCTCCAGTTCCATTCGGATGTGCTTTGCCTGATCGCTTTTCCTCTTATGCCACAGAATGACCGAATCAATAACGTACTTTGGCCTTTGTCGATTGATATGGCCCAAAGATGAGATTAACTGATCGAAGCTTGGGTCGGCACGTGGACCACAAATATCTTCAAGTCGTGGCTCCGCTTCGCCCGGACGTGCCATACATCTTTCAATCTTCTCGTCCGCCTCCGCAATGAAAGAAGTGAACAGATGGTGCAGCGCATATTCTCCCACGGTCTTCGGCTCCTGCTGTTGAATTTGTTGGCGCGATTGTGCTCGATGGTGTTCGTTCGGCCTTTTCACTCTGCCACTGTGCATTCGCTCCGGCCTTCTGAGTCCTGTTGCTGTGCTTTCGAAGCTCCGAGCTGGCGCTCCCATTCCATTTCCTACGTGTAAAGTCGACATTGACGGGCTCTTCTTGAGCGGATGGGGCACCGCAGGCCCAGCATGGTCTCCAGCGCCGCCATTGGTGTTCATGACTTTCTGTGGGCTGAGAGGGCTGACGCTTGTCGAATTGCTGAGATTGCTGGTATTGCGCGAATGCTGTACCCCATGCACTATGCTCGTGTTCCGATGGTGTCCATATGAGACTGAAGGCTTCCTTTCCACGTCTAGACTCTGTTTAGGTCTGGATTGCGACGACGGACCGCGTGGCGAGGCATTGCGTGCGCTTGCGGTGCTTGCAGCACGACCTCGTGTGAGGGATGGGTCGCGGGAGGCTGGCGGTGGGAATGGCGCGGTGTTGGGAGCAATTAGAAGAGGTTCCGGTGGTGGGCTGGTGCCGGTCAGGTCGGGAGTATTGATCGACGGCGAGGTAGAGTGGCCGCGGCCATCTGAGGACAGCTCTCGCGGCGCAATGGGCAGGACTGGTCAACAAGTCAGCCGACGTTTGCTTACTCTACATGTGCCCTATTGCCAGCTCCGACAGCTCCATGATATCGCCCAACAACATGCAGTACTCGGCCCGAGAAGCTCCAACAAGAGTAGACAGACAGAACAGACATACCCATCTTATCACAGCGTCGCAGCCTGGCGCGGTGGTCATCATAGTCAGCCGTGAGAGCGCATCTTTGCTCGGTCGAGGCGGCAAGGTAAGGGTCACGGGATACGTGGTCGACAACGGGTGCAGAATGCAGGAACCGGGAGTGTAGTAGTCGGAGTGAAGATAGGGCGCCGGCGGCAATAGTAGCGAGCACATGCGCATGAGGATAGCAACCCTGGTCTGCCCTTCGTTCTTGGCGGGTGTACTGCTAAAAGCTAACGGCGATCGGCACACACTACTATCCCCTGTGCAGCCGGCCTACTGGCTCTGCTGGCTCGCACTTACTCTTCAGCGGCGCAGATGCCACCAGACGCAGCAGTTCGCAGGGCGCATAGCAGACGCGATATGGGCTATCATGCATGTGCTGCCACCACTGCCAGCCAGCAGCGTGATCACGCGTCAGAAGGGTAAAACACGCATGACCAGAGTTTGCAGCAACCCTTCCACTACCGCCATCATCAACAGCCACCGGAAGCAATGGAAGCAAAGGCTCCCCACAAGCGCAGGTGTCAACTGCTGCTGTTGGCTGCAGGGTCACGGCCGCTACAGAAACTCAAATAATTCATCACCTCGGCCGCACTGGCGCGTCGGTGCGCTCGTCCCCAGCAACGATACGTGGAGGGAGCATAGATTAGGAGAGGCGAGCGTGTAATCTTTTTACATGACTTGAGTCCTCACCGTGTCGTTCGCATGACTCTCTCACCGGGTACCAACGCCGAAATGTGAAATATAGCCGGATAGGCGTGCATGATATTTAGGAGACTCGCTCTAATCCGGGAGGAAAATCTATATAATACTGAAGTATAATTGATGACCTAGACACTAACGGCCAATCACATGTATTAACATTATATCAGATAGTGGCTACGCACCCCCGACGGTCGGTGATTCGCAGCGGAAGTTTGTACTTCTAGCATACGCGTCCACAGCTTTAAGCTACGGCTAGTTTCGACGTGTGGTGGAATCATCACGGAACACAACTCCGCCACCATCAGGAGACAGCTGTGCCTGAAGATCGTGCATGACAATCCTGGGCGAAGCCGCGCTTGGCTTGTTGCGATGCTATAGTTTCATACCTAGTTTCTTATTTGCTTCGAGAACACCTGATATGCAAAGTGTAACTATACGTCGGCGTGGCACAGAGCACATTGCGCGTTGAAGCTTGGGCCGCAGAGTCAGTCTCGAGTCAGCGCTTTGCACGGTGGACGCCGCAACGTAAGGCAAACATGGAAGATCAGACACATATATCAAAGCAACAAGTATCATCATTGTGTATCTACTTTCTGTCTACACCATGTCGCTGAGAGGAAAGCTGGCAAACTGACAACAAAAGTACCGAATTACCATTA
>Ga0265797_10006769_pt1 | contig 16019 bp, 12 predicted proteins | sample P2T30metagenome_FD_192433 | JGI IMG/M metagenome (GOLD analysis project Ga0265797, IMG submission 192433) | Plant litter microbial communities from East Loma Ridge, Irvine, California - P2 T30 | ecosystem: Environmental > Terrestrial > Plant litter > Unclassified | place: USA: California... | reverse complement strand
GGCGAGTACATCCGCTATTACAATTACGACCGGATCAAAATGAAACTAGGCGGCCTGAGTCCTGTTCAGTACAGAACCCAGGCCATGGCGGCATAAACTAACCGTCCAACTTTTGGGGGTCAGTTCATACCCGTCCACCCCACGATATGAGGAATGCGGCGATTTACGCTTTGGCGCAGTCGGCGCAGCGCCCGTACAGCGTCAGCTCGTGACGCTCGACGCTGAAGCCCTTCGGCGCCATATGGTCGATGTCGCCCGGGCAGGCGTGCACGTCGAACACGCGCTGGCACACGGTGCACTGGAAGTGGTGGTGATGGTGCTCGGCCGCGCTGGTCGATTCGTAGCGGGCGCCTTCGCCGGGCAGGGTGACCACCTTGAGCGCGCCGTCGTCGACCAGCGATTTCAGGTTGCGGTACACGGTCGCCATGCCCAGCTGGCTGACCGCCTGGCTCGCATCGAGCAGGATCTCTTGTGGGGAAAGCGGGCGCTTGGCATGCTCGATCGCATGCAGGATGGCGGATTTCTGACGTGTATTGCGTTGCATACGCGAAGGATACCTCAAAGCGGCGTCACGGGATCAAAAAGCGGTTGAATGCCTAATGATAATGCCTTATCATCTACGTCTAATGATAATGGCTTATCACTATCGGCCATTGATCCAGCGCATTCCAATCCGAGGAACCACCATGTCCGATTTCACCTGCAAACGCACGCCGCTCACCCTCGCTCTCATGCTCGCCTTCGGCGCACCGCTGGCCGTCCAGGCCCAGACCACGTCGAGCCGCGCCGCGGCCGATCCGGACAGCATGCCGACCGTGGTGGTGTCGGCCAGCGCCCTGGGCCTGGTCGACGACGACATGATCACGCCGGTCACCTCGATCGGCGGGGGCGACCTGGTGCGTGCGCGCGAATCGACGCTGGGCGAGACGCTGGGCCACCTGCCGGGCATCACCTCGAGCCACTTCGGCGCCGGCGCCAGCCGCCCGGTGATTCGCGGCATGGATGGCCCGCGCGTGAAGATCCTGTCCGATGGCGCCGAGATCCAGGACGCCTCCACCATCAGTCCCGACCACGCAGTCGCCTTCGAGCCGATATTGGCCGAACGCGTCGAAGTGCTGCGCGGCCCGTCGGCGCTGGCCTATGGCGGCGGCGCGGTGGGCGGCGTGGTGAATATCCTCGACCGCAAGATCCCGACCGCGATGCCGCAGAACGGCCTGGAAGGCAGCGCGGAAGTGCGCGCCAATTCGGCGGCGCGCGAAAAGACCGGCGCGGCCGAATTCACCGTCGCCGCCGGCAGCAACCTGGCCGTGCACGTCGAAGGCGTCAAGCGCGACGCCGGCGACTACCGCGTCGGCAAGGACTGGAGCGAAGGCCGGCGCGTGGCGGGCAGCTACAAGGAAGGCGAGACCGGCACCGTCGGCCTGTCGTGGATCGGCCAGAACGGCTACCTGGGCGCGGCCTTCACCAAGGAGCGTACCGAATACGGCATCCCTGGCCACAGCCACGATTTCGAAAGCTGCCACCCGCATGGCGACCACCTGCACTGCGGTGGCCATGAAGAGGAGGGCCACGATGACCATGATCACGGTGAAGAAGGCCACGACCACGACCACGAGCACGAGCACGGCGTGCCGGTGGTGAAGCTGGACAGCGAGCGCTGGGACATCCGCGGCGAATACCGCAACCCGCTGGCCGGCATCGAGCGCGTGCGCCTGCGCGCCTCGTTCACCGACTACGTCCACGACGAGCTGGAAGAGAACGTGGTCTCGACGTCGTTCCGCAACAAGGGCCACGACGTGCGCCTCGAAGCCGTGCACGCGCCGCTGGCGGGCTGGCGCGGCGTGTTCGGCCTGCAGACCACGCGCCGCGATTTTTCGGCGGTCGGCGAGGAAGCCTATGTGCCGCCGACCCTCACGAAAAAGCACGCCGCCTTCCTGACCGAGGAATACAAGCTGGCCGACTGGCGCTTCGAGGCCGGCCTGCGCCACGAATGGCAGGACATCGCCGTCGATGCCCCAAGCCTGCGTGACACCGATGCGCGCGGTACCTCGGCCTCGGTCGGCGCCGTGTGGAAGTTCGCGCCGGCGTATTCGCTGCGCGCCTCGCTGTCGCGCGCCCACCGCCTGCCAACCGCCGAAGAGCTGTACGCCGACGGCGTGCACCTGGCCACCGCCACCTACGAGATCGGCAACCAGGACCTGGACAAGGAAACGTCGAACAACGTCGACCTCACGTTGCGCAAGTTCGCGGGCGACACCACGTTCTCGCTGAGCGCCTACCATAATCGCGTCGACAACTATATCTATGCGCGCACGCTGGACAACCATGAAGGCTTCCAGCTGGTCGACTACGCCCAGCGCGACGCCACCTTCACCGGCCTGGAAGGCGAAGTGCGCCAGAAGCTGAACGCCAGCGTCAGCGCGACCCTGTTCGGCGACGTCGTGCGCGCCCGCTTCGACGAGCGCGTCGCCGACACCAGCCGCAATCTGCCGCGCATCCCGGCGCACCGGTTCGGCGTCAAGGTCGACGGCGAATGGAATCAATGGCACGGCCAGGTCGAGTTCTACCGTGTCGGCAAGCAGGACAAGGTGGCCGATTTCGAAGGGGAGACCGGCGGCTACAATATGCTCAATATCGGCACCCACTATGCGACCCGGATCGGCGGCGTGCCGATCCAGTTCTATGCGCGCATGAACAACCTGACCGATGAACTGGCCTTCAGCCACACCTCGTTCATCAAGAACGCGGCGCCCCTTACCGGCCGCAACCTGACCGCCGGCGTGCGCGTCATCTTCTGATGCGGCGCCCGAACGGACTCGGCGACATCGCCGGGATGGTGGCGTCCGGCCTGTGCCTGGTGCATTGCCTGGCGCTGCCGCTGGTCGCGGTGGCCGCGCCGGCGCTGGGCATGGGACTGGACCACGATCACGCCCATGGCCACGATTCGGTGCATGCGTTCCTGCTGTGGGCGATCAGCCTGCCTGTGCTGCTGACCCTGGTGCCGGGCTACCTGCGCCATCGCCGGTTGCCGGTGCTGGCGCTGGGCCTGGCCGGCCTGGGCAGCTTCGTGGCGGCGCTGTTCGTGCTCGGTCCGCGCTTCGGCCACGGTGCCGAAACCGCCGGCGCCGTGCTCAGTGGCGTGCTGCTGATGGCGGCGCATTACCGCAACCGCCGCGCGGCGCGCGGTTGCCGTGCTCCGGGCGCTGCCTGCTGCGACTAGAACCTGTCCCGGCAAGCTGGCCAGCGCGTCCGGTTGACGCGCCGCGTTGAGTCCTTAACGATAATGCGTTATCATTAGATTTTACTAATGATGAGGCGCGCGCCAGCGCGCTCACCGCACCGAGGATTCCGCATGACCGACACCACCCGCCGGCGCACGCCGCTGTCCCTGGCCTGCGCACTGGCGCTGGGCGCGCCCTTCGCTGCCCAGGCGCAAAGCACCGACGTAGCAACCGCACCGGTTTCCACCGTCGTCGTCTCCGCCAGCGGCTTGAACGTGGCCAGCGACGACATGGTCACGCCCGTGACCTCGATCGGCGGCGCCGAACTGGTGCGCACGCGCCAGTCGACGCTGGGCGAGACCCTGTCCAGCCTGCCGGGCATCACCTCGAGCCACTTCGGCGCCGGCGCCAGCCGTCCGATCATCCGCGGCATGGACGGCCCGCGCGTGAAAATCCTGTCGGACGGTTCCGAGATCCAGGATGCCTCCACCATCAGCCCCGACCACGCAGTCGCGTTCGAACCTGTCCTGGCCGAGCGCATCGAAGTGCTGCGCGGCCCGTCGGCGCTGGCGTATGGTGGCGGCGCGGTGGGCGGCGTGGTGAATATCCTCGACCGCAAGGTGCCGACCCGGATGCCGGAGCATGGCCTGGAAGGCAGCGCGGAAGTGCGCGCCAGTTCGGCCTCGCGCGAAAAGACCGGCGCGGTCGAACTGACCGCCGGCGCCGGCAACGTCGCCGTGCACGTCGAAGGTGTCAAGCGCGACGCCGGCGACTACCGCGTCGGCAAACACTGGCCGGATGGACGCCGCGTGCCGGGCAGCGACAAGGAAACCCAGACCGGTTCGGCCGGCCTGTCGTGGATCGGGAAGGATGGCTACCTGGGCGCCGCCTTCACCCGCGAGAAGAGCGAATACGGCCTGCCGGGCCACGCTTTCGAAAACGCGGCCGGAGAACTGGCGTCGCCGGTGGTGAACCTCGACAGCGAGCGCTGGGACGTGCGCGGCGAATACCGCAACCCGGTCGCCGGCATCGAACGGGTGCGCCTGCGCGCCTCGTTCACCGACTACATCCACGACGAAGTCGAGGGCAGCGCGGTCGCCACCACCTTCAAGAACCAGGGCCACGACGGCCGCCTCGAATTCGTGCATGCGCCGCTGGCCGGCTGGCATGGCGTGTTCGGGCTGCAGACCACGCGCCGCGATTTCTCGGCGATCGGCCTTGAAGCCTACGTGCCGCCCACGCTCACCAGGAAGCACGCCGCCTTCCTGACCGAGGAAACCACGCTCGGCGCGGTGCGCGTCGAAGCCGCCGTACGCCACGAATGGCAGGACGTCGAGGCCGACGTGCCTGATAAGCCGGACAGCCATACCCGTGGCACCTCGCTGTCGCTCGGCGCGGTCTGGAAGTTCGCGCCCGAATATTCGATCGGCTCGTCGCTGTCGCACACCCACCGCCTGCCGACCGCCGAAGAGCTGTATGCGGACGGCCCGCACCTGGCCACCAATACCTTCGAGATCGGCAACCCGAACCTGGTCAAGGAAACCTCGAACAACCTCGACCTGACGCTGCGCAAGTTCGCCGGGCCGACCACCTTTTCGCTGAGCGCCTTCCACAACCGCATCGGCGACTACATCTATTCGCAGTCGCGCGGCATGGCCGACGACGGCCTGCAGCTGATCCACTACGCCCAGCGCGACGCCACCTTCACCGGCATCGAAGGAGAAGTCAGCCGGGCCGTGTCGGCAAACCTGACGGCGACCGTGTTCGGCGACATCGTGCGTGCGCGCTTCGACGCGGGCGCGGGCAGCCGCGACATCCCGCGCACGCCGGCGCACCGCATCGGCGCCAGGCTGGAAGGCGAATGGCAGCGCTGGAACGGCACGGCCGAGGTGGTGCGCGTGGGCCGCCAGGACCGCATCGCCGACTTCGAGACCGAGACCGGCGGCTACACGATGCTCAACCTGCGCACCCATTATTCGCTGCGCGTGGGTGGCCTGCCGGCCCAGCTGTATGCGCGCCTGAACAACGTGACGGATCGCCTGGCCTACAGCCACACGTCGTTCATCAAGGATGACGCGCCGCTCACCGGACGCAACCTGACGGCCGGGCTGCGCGTGCTGTTCTGAACCCACCCAACGAGGCGCCGCCATGAAGCTGAACAAACCCATCCTGATCAAGTACGGCGACTTCGCCGGCATGGCGGCGTCGATCGTGTGCCTGTTGCACTGCATCGCGATGCCGCTGGCGATCTTCGTGTTCCCGATGCTGGGCCTGGCGCATGCGCACGATCATTTCCACGACGTGCTGGTCGCGGCGATCACGCTGCCGGTGCTGCTGGCGCTGGTGCCGGGCTACCTGCGCCATCGCGACGGCGCCACGCTGGCGCTGGGCGGCGCCGGCCTGGCAATCTTCCTGGTGGCGGTGTTCGTGGCGGGCCCGCGCTTCGGCGAAGTGGCCGAGGCGGTGCTGGCCGTCGCCAGCGGCTGCATGCTGCTGGTGGCGCACCTGCGCAACCGCCGCCACTGCCGCCGCTGCGGCCTTCCTAGTGCGTGCGCTGGCGCATCAACTGCGGAATGATCGTCATCAGGCGGTCGATCGAGAGCGGCTTGCCCAGGTGGGCGGCGTAGCCGGCATCGCGCGCCGCGGCGATGTCGTGCTCGCGGCCGAGACCCGTCACCGCCACCGCCGGCAACTGCGCATATTGCGGCATGGCGTGCACCGCGCGCAGCAGCGCGTAACCATCCATCTCGGGCATCGAGATGTCCGAGATCAGCAGGTCGGCCGGTTCGGCCGCGAGCAGGGCCAGCGCCTCGCGCGCGCTGGTGGCGGTGCGCACGCAGGCGCCATGCATGTCGAGCAGCGCCTTGATGACCATCACCGCATCCTCGACGTCGTCGACCACCAGGATGCGCAGGCCGGCGATGCCGGCGCCCTCGCTGGCCTGGTCGTCGAGCGCTTCCATGCTCCCCTGTTGCAGTAGCGGCAGGCAGACCGAGAAGCAGGCGCCCTTGCCGATGCCGTCCGACATGGCATCGACCCGGCCGCCGTGCAGGGCCACCAGTTCGCGCACCAGCGCCAGGCCGATGCCGAGCCCGCCCTTGGAGCGCGTGGTGACCGAGTTCGGCTGGCCGAACATCTCGAACACCTTGCCCAGGCTGCCCGGCGCGATGCCCTGGCCGGTATCGCAGACGTCCAGCAGCAGCCTGCCGTCGTCGCGCTTCAGGCGCACGTCGACGCGCCCGCCCGCGGACGTGAACTTGATCGCGTTGCTGAGCAGGTTCATGACCACCTGCTCAATGCGCACCGCGTCGGCCATCACCATCATGTCGCCGGGATCGGCGGTCAGCGTGATCGCGAGTCCGCCCGCGATCGGATCGGCCTGGGCCACTTCGACGATCGCCTCGACCAGCGCGCGCATGTCGACTGGCGACATCGACAGCGCCAGCTTGCCGGTGCGCAGGCGCGACATGTCGAGCAGGTCCTCGATGATCTTGGCCTGGCTCTTGACCGAGGTGCGGATCGCGCGCGTGCAGCGCAGGGCCACGTCGGACCCGCGCACTTCGGGTATGCGCGACAGCAGGTCGGCGTTGATGCTGATCATGTTGAGCGGCTGGCGCAGTTCGTGCGACATGATCGCCATGAACTGGTCCTTGACGGCGATCGCGTTTTCGGCGCTCGAGCGTTCGCGCTGCTCGATGGTGAGCGCCTGGTCGCGTTCGCTGTTCTGGCGCACCCGCTCGGTCTCGTCGCGGGAAATCTTGGCATAGCCGTAGGCCGCATCCGGGCCCAGCGGCGTGGTGATGCCGCTGGCAAAGAAACGGCTGCCGTCCTTGCGCATGTGCCAGCGCTCGTCCTCGGCGCGCCCTTCGACGCGGGCGCGCCGCATCTCTTCTTCATGGGCATTCCTGGCCAGGTCTTCCGGCGTGAACAGGCGGTCGAGCAGGGCGCCCAGCATCTCTTGCTCGGTGTAGCCATAGATGCGCTCGGCACCCTTGTTCCAGCTGATCACGCGGCCGGCGGCATCGGTGGTGACGATCGCGTAGTCGTGCGTGCTCTCGGCCACCAGGCGCATGCGCGCGTCGCTGGCGCGCGCCTGTTCCTCGGCTTCGCGGCGGGCGCTGATGTCGAAGAAGGTCATGATCGCGCCCTCGATCCGGTCCTCGACCGTGCGGTAGGGGAGCAGGCGCACGATGTAGCAGCGGCCATCATTGCTGCGCACCTCGCGTTCGGCCGGGCGCAGCGTCTCGAAGGTGGTGGCGACGTCGTCGGCCAGCTGCTCGTAGTCGAGCCGGTGGGTCAGGTCGAGCAGCGAACGGCCGATGTCCGATGGAATGATGCTGAAGATATCGGCCGCGCGCGGCGTGAAGCGCTTGATGCGCATGCCGCTGTCGACGAACACGGTGGCGATGTCGGTCGAGGCGATCAGGTTGTTCAGGTCGTCGTTGGCCTTGCCGGTTTCCTCGACCTTGACCTTGAGTTCGTAGTTGACCGTGATCAGCTCTTCGTTGACCGACTGCAGTTCTTCCTTGCTGGTCTCGAGCTCTTCGGTGGCCGAGCGCAATTCTTCGTTGATCGCCTGCAGCTCTTCGTTCGAGGCGCGCAATTCCTCGGTCGAGATCTCGGAGTGCTCGATGGTTTCCTGCAACTGTTCTTTCTTGCGCTGCAGCTCGGCCTCGAGCTGGGCCAGCACCACGTCGTTGGCGCGGTTCGGGTCGGCCGACGGCGCCACCACCACTTCGGGCGCCACTTCGGCGAAGACGATCAGCATGAAGTCGCCGGCACTTTCCTCGTCGCGGTAGGGCAATACCCGCATGCCGATCGTGGCGCTGCGGTTGTCGACCTGGAGCGTGATGTGGCGGCCTTCGACCGCCTGGCCGGTCTGCTGGGCCTGGTAAAGGGCGCTGCGCAGTTCGATGCGCAGTTCGGGCAGCACCAGCGATAGGATGCTGCGCGACGGCTCGCCGGCGCCCAGGCGCAGGTAGCGCCCGGCATGCTGCGCCATGTGGACGATATTGGCGTCGCGGTCGATCACGATCGACGGCGGCGACAATTGGGCCAGGGCGCGCTGGTGGACCTCGGCGAACGAATACTGGCGGCGTGCGGCGGGCTGCTCGGCAACCTGCATGGTGCGGCTGCCGGTGGTGCTGACCTGGTGGCCGTATTGCGCGGTGCGCGAGGTGGGCCGGGCCCGGTAGATCCGGTTTTTCTTGTCGACCGGGATGAAGAATTCGGACACCGACTCGGCCGATTCGGAGCCGCCCAGGAACAGGTAGCCGCCGGGCTTGAGTGCGAAATGGAACATTTCGAGCACGCGGGCCTGGACGTCGCGGTTCAGGTAGATCAGCAGGTTGCGGCACGAGACCAGGTCGACCCGCGAGAACGGCGGATCGCGCAGTACATTGTGGGCGGCGAACAGGATGCGGTCGCGGATCGACTTGCGGATGCGGTAGCGGTCGGCGTCCTTGGTGAAGTGCTGGCGCAGGCGCCCCGGCGTCACGTCGGTGATGATCGAGGACGGGAACAGGCCGGCGCGGGCCTGGGCGATGGCACGGTCGTCGATATCGGATGCGAACACCTGGAAGCCCGGCGGATGGGCCAGCTCGGCGGCGTGCTCGGCCAGCAGTATCGCCAGCGAATATGCCTCTTCGCCGGTGGCGCAGGCGGCGCTCCAGACCCGCACTTCATCGCTTGGCGCACGGTCCTTGAAGAGCTCGGGGATGATGTCGCGCTCGATGGTGTCGAACGCTTCGCGGTCGCGGAAGAAATTGGTCACGCCGATCAGCATGTCGGCCAGCAGGGCGGCGTGCTCGCGCTCGTCGGATTCGAGCAGGTCGCGGTATTCGGGCAGCGAATGGACGGCGCGCACCTGCAGGCGCCGCTCGATGCGGCGTAGCACCGTGGCGCGCTTGTAGTGGCGAAAGTCATGACCGGTATGGCTCAGCAGCAGGGTGATGATGTTGTGCAGTGCATCCTCGGCCGCTTCGGCCTCGGCGGCGGCCGGCAGGCGGGCCGGCGGCGGATCGCCGTCGCCGCTGGGGGGCAGCTCGATGGCGCGGGCGTTTTCCCACAGCTCGGCCAGCTTCTGGGGCAGGTCGGTGACGGGCAGCACGAAATCGACCATGCCGGTGCGGATCGCCGCCTGCGGCATGCCTTCGTGCTCGGCGTCCGTGGGCGCCTGCACCAGCGTGATGCCGCCCTGTTCCTTGACCCGGGCCAGGCCCACGGCGCCGTCCGAGCCGGTGCCCGACAGGATGATGGCGACCGCGCGCGCGCGGTGGGTTTCGGCCAGCGTGCGGAAGAAGATGTCGATCGCCACGTGGCCGCCGCGTGGGCGGTCGAGCTCGGTCAGGCTCAGGTACCCGTCGACCATCGACAACTGCTTGTTGGGAGGGATCACATACACATGGTCGGCACGGATCGGCACCGGACCGGTGATCTGGACGACCGGCATGCGGGTGACGCGCTGCAGGATGGCGTCAGCCGAACTATGGTGCTTGGGTGACAGGTGCAGGACGACAACGAAGGCCATGCCGTTGCTTTCAGGCATGTTCTCGAACAGGCTCAGCAGTGCCTGCAGGCCGCCGGCGCTGGCGCCGATGCCGACCACGGGAAAGTCAATATCGCTCGGCACGTACGCATCATCTGCGGGCATGGACGGCTCGTTGGCGCTCGCGTGCATATGCGTCGATCCGGATTGTAAAAATGCCAGTGTAGTTGATTAATCAGCGAGGCAGGTCAAACACGGGTCGAAATAGTGGTATTTTTTTATCGCTGAGCCGGAATCGGGAGAACAGGCGTGTTCCGCCAGCTCAGCCGAAAAGGTGCTGCAGTGCTGCTCCGGGCTCGTCGGCACGCATGAAGGCTTCACCGACCAGGTAGGCGTGCACGTTCGCCGCGCGCATGCGGGCCACATCCGCGGGCGCCAGGATGCCCGACTCGGTCACCACCAGCCGGTCTGCGGGGATGCGCGGCAGCAAGCCCAGCGTGGTGTCGAGCGACACGTCGAAGGTGCGCAGGTTGCGGTTGTTGATGCCCAGCAGCGGCGTGCGCAGCTTCAGCGCCGCATCCAGTTCGGCGCCGTCATGCACTTCGACCAGCACATCCATGCCGAGTTCGAGCGCGCAGGCCTCGAGCTCGGCCATCAGGCCATGGTCGAGCGCCGCCACGATCAGCAGGATGGCGTCGGCGCCCATGGCGCGTGCCTCATACACCTGGTACAGGTCGACCATGAAGTCCTTGCGCAGGACCGGCAGCGCGCAGGCCGCACGGGCCTGGCGCAGGTAGTCGGGCGAACCCTGGAAAAATTGTTTATCGGTCAGTACCGACAGGCAGGCTGCGCCGCCGGCGGCGTAGCTTTGGGCGATCACGGCCGGCTGGAAATCGGCGCGCAGCACGCCTTTCGACGGCGAGGCCTTCTTGATTTCGGCGATCACGCCCGACCGGCCAGCGGCGATCTTCGCGCGCAGGCCCTGTTCGAAGCCGCGCAGGGCGGCGCGCGCCTCGAGGTCGCTTTCGACTTCGCGGCGCAGGCTGGCCAGGTCACGGTGCTTGCGCGCCGCGGCCACTTCGTCGGCCTTGACGGCCAAAATCTTGTTCAGGATGTCGGACATGGGGATTCTCTCTGTTTCAGTTGGCGCCGCCGAGCTGGCGCGTGACCTGCACGAATTGCTCGAGCTTGGCGATGGCCGCCCCCGAGGCGATGGCGTCGCGCGCTTTCTGCAGGCCCGCCTCGATCGAGGGAGCCACGCCGGCCGCGTACAGCGCGGTGCCGGCATTCAGGGCCACGATGTCGTGCGCCGGTCCAGGCTCGCCACGCAGCGCTTCGAGCACGCGCGTTTTCGATTCGGCGCAGTCGGCAACCTTGAGGTTGCGGCTCGAAACCATCTGCAGGCCGAAGTCTTCCGGGTGGATTTCGTATTCGCGGATTTCTCCATCGACCAGTTCACCGACCACGGTACCGGCGCCGAGCGAGACTTCGTCCATATTGTCGCGGCCCCATACCACCAGCGCATGCTGGGCGCCCAGGCGCTGCAGCACGCGCACCTGGATGCCGACCAGGTCGGGGTGGAACACACCCATCAGGATGTTCGGCGCGCCGGCCGGATTGGTCAGCGGCCCGAGGATGTTGAAGATGCTGCGCACGCCCAGTTCCTTGCGTACCGGCGCCACGTGCTTCATGGCGGCGTGGTGGTTGGGGGCGAACATGAAGCCGATCCCGGTCTGGGCGATCGACTGGGCGATCTGCTCGGGTGCCAGGTCGATGTGGGCGCCCAGGGCCTCGATCACGTCGGCGCTGCCGGATGACGACGAGACGCTGCGCCCGCCGTGCTTGGCCACGCGGGCACCGGCGGCGGCGGCCACGAACATCGACGCGCTCGAAATATTGAAGGTGTTGGCGCCATCGCCGCCGGTGCCGACGATGTCGAGCAGGTGGGTGGTGTCGGCCATCGGCACCTTGGTCGAGAATTCGCGCATGACCTGGGCGGCGGCGGTGATCTCGCCGATGGTTTCCTTCTTGACGCGCAGGCCCATGGTGAGGGCCGCGACCATGGTCGGCGACATCTCGCCCGACATGATCTGGCGGAACAGCGACAGCATCTCGTCGTGGAAGATCTCGCGGTGTTCGATGCAGCGCAGCAGGGCTTCTTGTGGGGTGATGGGCATGGTGGGGTCCTGTTCGGTATCTGGTATCTGCTAGCCTTCGATCCGTCATTCCCGGACCAAGGTCGCACTCGGCGGGAATCCAAGTTTGCGTGCGTGTCTGGTGCCTGACGATGGCCAGGCTGCGGATCGGACTTGGATTCCCGCCTTCGCGGGAATGACGGTGCTTGCGTTAGCGGCTGGGTTCAGCGTGCCAAGAAGTTCTTGAACAGCGCGTGCCCGTGCTCGGACAAAATCGACTCGGGGTGGAACTGCACGCCCTCGATGTCGTAGTCCTTGTGGCGCACGCCCATGATCTCGCCGTCGTCGGTCCAGGCGGTCACTTCCAGGCAATCGGGCAGCGACGCGCGTTCGATCGCCAGCGAGTGGTAGCGGATCACGGTGAACGGGCTCGGCAGATCCTTGAACACGCCCACGCCGGTATGCGCCACCGGCGACGTCTTGCCGTGCATGACCTGCTTGGCGCGGATCACCTTGCCGCCGAACGCTTCGCCGATCGCCTGGTGGCCCAGGCACACGCCCAGGATCGGCAGCTTGCCCTTGAATTCGCGCAGGATGGCCAGCGAGATGCCGGCATCCTGCGGCGCTTTCGGGCCGGGCGAGATGCAGATGCGGTCGGGGTTCATCGCGGCGATCTGGTCGAGCGTGATCTCGTCGTTGCGCACGGTGCGCACGTCCTCGCCCAGTTCGCCGAAGTACTGGACGATGTTGTAGGTGAAGGAATCGTAGTTGTCGATCATTAGCAGCATATCAGCGCTCCCCATCCAGGCCGTCCTGGACCTGTTCGGCGGCGCGCAGCACGGCGCGCGCCTTGTTTTCGGTTTCCTGCCATTCCATCTCGGCGATCGAGTCGGCCACGATGCCGGCCGCGGCCTGCACGTACAGATTGCCGTCCTTGATCACGCCGGTGCGGATCGCGATCGCGACATCCATCTCGCCGCCAAACGACAGGTAGCCGCAGGCGCCGCCGTAGATGCCGCGCTTCACGGGTTCCAGCTCATCGATGACTTCCATCGCCCGCACTTTCGGCGCGCCGGTCAGCGTGCCGGCCGGGAAGGTAGCGCGCAGCACGTCGAGGTTGCTCATGCCGTCCTTCAGCTTGCCCTCGACGTTGGAGACGATGTGCTGCACGTGCGAGTATTTTTCGATGACCATGCGGTCGGTGACCTTGACGCTGCCGGTATTGACGATGCGGCCGATGTCGTTGCGCGCCAGGTCGATCAGCATCACGTGTTCGGCGATTTCCTTCGGATCGGCCAGCAGTTCGTCGGCCAGTTCGGCGTCGCGTTCGGGCGTGGCGCCGCGCGGGCGGGTGCCGGCGATCGGCCGCAGCGTCACGGTGCGCCCGCCTTCCGGCGCCGTTTCGTTACGCACCAGGATCTCGGGCGACGACCCCACGATCTGCATGTCGCCGAAGTTGTAGTAATACATGTACGGCGACGGGTTCAGCGAACGCAGCGAGCGGTACAGCGACAGCGGCGAATCGACATACGGCTTGCGGATGCGCTGGCCGATCTGCACCTGCATCAGGTCGCCCGCCATCACGTATTCGTGGGCTTTCGCGACCGCCTTCAGGTAGTCTTCCTTGCTGAAGTCGCGCACCGCCTCGGTCCGTACCGAACCGGTCGTGACCGGGGCGTCGACACTGCGGCGCAGCATCATGCGCAAGTCCTTCAGGCGTTGGCGCGTCCTGGCGTACGCTTCGGGCTGGCCCGGGTCGGCGTACACGATCAGGTACAGCTTGCCGGACAGGTTGTCGATCACCGCCAGCTCTTCGGTGAGCATCAGCTGGATGTCCGGCAGGCCGAGTTCGTCGGGCGGACAGGTGTGCGCGAGCTTGCGCTCGATGTGGCGCACCGTGTCGTAGCCGAAGTAGCCGGCCAGGCCGCCGCAGAAACGCGGCAGGCCGGGGCGCAGGGCCACCTTGAAGCGGGACTGATACTCTTCGATGAAGTCGAGCGGGTTGCCCTCGAAGGTTTCGATGACTTCGCCGTGCTTGACGACCTCGGTCCGGTTGCCGACGGTGCGCACCAGCGTGTGGGCCGGCAGGCCGATGAAGGAGTAGCGCCCGAAGCGCTCGCCGCCGACCACCGATTCGAGCAGGAAGGTGTTCTTGCCGGTGGACTGCGACTGGGCCAGCTTGAGGTACAGCGTGAGCGGGGTCTCGAGATCGGCGAAGGCTTCCGCGATCAGCGGGATGCGGTTGTAGCCCTGGTTGGCCAGCGACTTGAATTCGAGTTCGGTCATGTTTTTCTCCGGTCCGCCAGACAAGGGTGGGGCGGTGGTGTGTTCAAAAAACCTGCCGGACGCATCAATACGACCGGCAGCAATCAATCGGGTTAGTTAGCCCAGGATTGCCAGCGTCGCCACAGCCAGGCCTCGAGGGCGCCGGTGTGGTTGACAGTGTGTTTTTTGATGAAAAACATTGATTAGGTAGTGTTAGTTGACGGTGCGATTGTGCGCACGAATCAGGTTGGCTGCTTCAAGCAGCGAACCAACTATACCATCGGATTGAATTTCTTGTACAGGTCTTGCGCGTTCAGTAGTTCGGCATGGCTGGCGCATCTGCAGGATGATATTGTGCGGTCAGCAGGGCCGCGCAGGGAACATGCGCAAGGCCGCCATTTGGCGGCCTTGCTGTTCTCGAGCCGTCACTTGCAGTGAAGCTTGATGCTCTTTTTCGCACCGCGATTTTCGCGCACCGCGATTTTGCAGCTCTTCGCATTTGTTCTGGGAGTGAATTCCTTCCAGACTGTTATGTCGCCGTGGTAGCTACATGCCAGGTACTTTACATTGAGCGGCAGAGTCAGCTCGTAGCCATTTTTCGCGGCGACAAAATCACCTTGAATTTCGCTGATTTTGTCGTCGAAGAATGCCTTGGCAGCGCGCAGTTCCTGGTTACCGGATTTGGCGGGGCATTCGAGCGTCTGCGCGTTGACACCGGATGCGGTGAAGAGAAGGACGAGCAGCGTTTTTTTCATGGCACGTTCACGATATAGTATTCGTTGGCATTGTTCGAGGCCCTGACCTGCATCCTCCTGGCTTCTTGGTCGGAAAAAGCTTTTTTGCTGCGTCTGGCGACGACTGATCCACGCCATTGATCGACAACCCAGATGTTGGTGTATTGTCCTTTCGAGTCTCTCGGTCCGAAACTCAGGAATATCGCTACATGCCAGCCACTCCGGTTTGGATACCTTGCCACGCCGTTGTTGGAGACAAAATTGGCGATGATCGTGCCCGGGGCGATGAAGTTCTGGTCGACGACTTTTAGCCCTGGTTTCCATCGGCTGGTATGGCCGATGTCGGTCTCGGCCTGAACGAGCGAGACACATTCCTGATTTCTACCCGCAAAATTCTCGTGGTACTTGGCGATCAGTGCGCCCATATCACCGCTGTAAACAACAGGCCTCATGGAGATTCCTTGAAAGGGTCTTCGAGAGCCAACAGCTTGTGGGATTGTTCAGTTAATTCATTGCTTGAAATCATCGTTGCGGAGGATTCAGCTCAAGCAAAGCCCAGTGCCGCGCGGTGGACAGTACGCTCCAGCTATGTGCGGGTGAACCAGGTCTGGTGCTCGCGCGAAGCGCTGCTTTGGCGCGTGGCGCGAGTGGGGGAGGCTGTCCGATCAGTGGAAGGAAAACCTGACGGTTTCCTTTACCAACTGCTGCAGAGTGCTTTAGTTAGCCGCGCGGTTGTGCGCATGTATCAGTTCAGCCGCATCAAGTAGCGAATCGACGATACCATCCGACTCAATCTCCTGCACTGGCCGTCCGTGATTGTATCCATACGGGACGGTCAACACGAAGCAGCCTGCGCCGCGCGCGCTTTCGGCGTCGTTGGACGAGTCGCCGATCGCCACCACCTGGCCCGGGGCCAGGTCGAAGGCTGCGCAGGTTCTGGTCATCGGCATCGGGTCGGGTTTCTTTCTGGTGAACGAATCGCCGCCGAACACGAACTCGAAATACGGCGCCAGGCCTTTCTGCGCCAGCAGCGGCAGCGTGAACGACACTGGCTTGTTGGTAACGCAGGCCAGGCGCAGGCCGTCGCCCTGCATCGCCTGCAAGCCCTCGATCACGCCGTCGAACAGCGTGCTGCGCTGGCCGTTGATGGCCAGGTAGTGGCGCTGGTAGCCGGCGA
>Ga0265797_10006768_pt1 | contig 16020 bp, 18 predicted proteins | sample P2T30metagenome_FD_192433 | JGI IMG/M metagenome (GOLD analysis project Ga0265797, IMG submission 192433) | Plant litter microbial communities from East Loma Ridge, Irvine, California - P2 T30 | ecosystem: Environmental > Terrestrial > Plant litter > Unclassified | place: USA: California... | reverse complement strand
TCCGTCCACGCACTGATTAGCGTGAAGGTTTGAGATGAAGAGACTGGGGTCTTGATTGCTACACACTAACGCTAATGTTACGCTATAGCGTCTGGCCATGGCAGCGGAGCGCGACACCGAACTGTTGCGAGGGCTGAATACTGCCCTCATAGACGAATGGCATGTATAAGACACGCTGAACATCCATCTCTACAGCTAATTACTACCACCAACACTCTCTTCATCTTTCATCTCACCCAGTCACTCGTTTCCAACGTTATTTTCACTATGCATTTCATCTCCTCCCTGGCCACCGTGGCACTGGCTGCCACATCGGTCATTGCTGCTCCCGCTTCTCTCGATGCTCGCGCCGACAGCTGCTCTTTCAGCGGCTCCAGCGGTGCCGCCAACGCCATCAAGAACAAGAAGTCTTGCTCGACCATCACCCTGAGCAACCTCGTCGTCCCTGCCGGCACCACCCTCGACTTGACCAACCTGCAGAAGGGTACCAACGTCGTCTTCAAGGGCACCACTACTTTCGGCTACAAGGAGTGGAAGGGTCCCCTTGTCTCCATATCTGGTGACCACATCACCGTCGACGGCACTGGTGCCACTCTCGACGCTGATGGATCCCGTTGGTGGGACACCAAGGGCACCAACGGTGGCAAGACCAAGCCCAAGATGTTCTACGCTCACAAGATGACCAACTCCGTCATCAAGGGCATCGTACGTTTCGCCTCATCCCGCGTAAGACCTTCAACTGCTGACTTTCGATTTCTAGACGATCAAGAACTCCCCCGTCCAGGTCTTCTCGATCAACAACGCTGACACCCTCGCTGTCAACGACGTCACCATCAACAACAAGGACGGCGACTCCAAGGGCGGCCACAACACCGACGCTTTCGACGTCGGTGACTCGCAGCACATCACCATCTCCGGCGCCACCGTCTACAACCAGGACGACTGCCTCGCTGTCAACTCCGGCACTGACATCACTTTCACCGGCGGCTACTGCTCAGGTGGCCACGGTCTCTCCATCGGCTCTGTCGGCGGCCGCGACAACAACGTCGTTGACACCGTGAAGATCCTCGACTCTCAGATCGTTGACTCTGACAACGGCGTTCGCATCAAGACTGTCTCCAACGCCAAGGGCTCTGTCAAGAACGTCACCTACAAGGGCATCACCCTCAAGAACGTAAGCAATCGCCCTGAATCCCCTTCAAACAGAAAGACAAGCATCAAGTCCGGAATACTAACAATGCACACAGATCGCCAAGAACGGAATCGTGATCCAGCAAGACTACGAGAACGGCTCTCCCACCGGCAAGCCGACCACCGGCGTCCCGATCACCGGCCTGACCATCGACAACGTCAAGGGCACCGTCGGCTCCAAGGCTACTCCCGTCTACATCCTCTGCGGCAAGGGCTCCTGCTCTGGCTGGAAGTGGTCTGGTGTCAGCCTCTCCGGTGGCAAGAAGAGCGGCAAGTGCATGAACGTGCCCAGCCCTGCTGCCTGCTAGATTATCCTAGCTGTCGATCAAGGCCGGATGTTTGTTGAGGAGGTGGGCAAGTGGTGGGAGTTGTAGTAGCAGTGTGGTGTATCGGCTCGGCTTGGCTTGAAAACAGGCTGGAGTTGGCAGGAGAAAAGCATTCTTTGTACATATACATATACATATAGATTCAGGCAGGTTGTCGATCAACTAGACCTTTTACAATCACCATGTGATCGTCTGACGGTGCTTAGGACTTCCCGGGTACGCCTCCATGTTCCCTTTGGCTATGTTAGCAGTGCGGTGGAGTCTATAGAGTCCATGATGCAGAATCACACGTTGCGGGTATTTGTAGTGAACGACGTCAAATATCTATAAATTTCTATGCAGCGAAGCCGTCGCAGATGGCTGAATGGGGATCTGGCGCATAGCTTGGGCAGTTCACCAAAAAAATCGTAGCGCTGAGCTCCGTAAGATGGAATCGGCGAGGAGTGAAATCAGCCGTTCACATTTTCGTACTGCTCTCGGAACGCGGGCCGGAGGAAGGGCAGTGGATTCAATACAATGATCTCGGTGGACTCGAAGTAGCTATCAACGATGAATATCAATAGGGGCAAGAACCATGACTCTCGTTGCACGTTGGATAGGACCAGCTGTGATTTCGCGTGGCATTCTCATGCTGTGGTGTGTCTGTCGACAAATTTTTGTGGGGGCCCGATTTCTGCATGCAGTATGAACTGTAATTCAAGAAGATAGAATAATTATACTATGCAATTCTGTGGTATGCTCGTTGTGCAGGAATTAAGAGAAGCGAGAGCATTATGTACTCATTAGAAATGAAGTCACGCCAAGACGCTGGCTCCGTCCAGCTTCAATGTTCCTCCGAAGTCCGCTTTGCAGACGAGCCTCGACACTGCCGTAACATCTTCGCGACGAGAATACAATGGGGCCCGGCGGCGGCCACTGAACATTGATACCACCACTGGAATACCAATACACACCACATCCCATCTCACATGACTTACAACATGGCACGCGACGAAGACGATCTCGCCCGGGCGGCAAAGGCGCATAGCGTCTTCGTCCGTCTCGTCCTTCCGCCATACACCATCCACTTCAAGGCGCCCAAGTACATGAAGGAGAGCACCCTTGACATGTTGGATAAGAAAGTCTGCAAAGAGACGCTGCGAGGCACGGCACAAAACCCTGCTGTCAGGGAAGCTATCGGCACAGATCCGAAGTTCTGGTCGGAGCTCGTTTCGCTGTTCAAGGCGGCGATAACCAGTCTGGAGAGGAGGAGCTTTTCAATATGGGATCCTACCAGTGTCGACTACGAGAGCACAAGTGGCGCACTTATCGCCAGTCACTACCCTGGCCTCTGGAAAGACTTGGAAAGACTGAACGACTTAATCTCCATTAGTCGCAACGTGCTCACGGTTGGCGACCGGGCGCAGGACCTGGCAGCAGAGAACAGTGTGGAGCAGGAGGTGTTCAAGCTGGTCAACTGCGCTGTGCGGGTTACAGCCAGAGGGTACGACGGCGATGCAGGAACAGGCGAGGAAGAGAAGTGGCAGTGGATCGTGAATGCCTACAAGAAACTGCTCATCACCAGCTTGCAATTCTTGAACAACATGGTGGCACAGAATGAGCGCCGGAAACTCATGCTTTGGGTCAGTCTATTTGACAGCACGTCCGAAACAGTACTTGCGCCAGAAGATATTCCAGACACCACATCAACAGGCCTCAAGGACATCCCCTCAAATCCTACCAGAGAACCAGAGCCTCCAGTCACCAAGCGCCACATGCTGATGGCTTTTGGAACGAACGGAGAGGAGACATTGAGTTTGGAAGGCGCGGTGCCACTTATGAAGGACGACTGGAAGCCCATGCCCAAAGAGGTGGAAGAAGGCAGGCAAACCATGACACCCAACGGATACGTGCTGTTTGTGAAGAGAAACCTGGACTTCTGCGTGGAAGAATACCTGGATACATACCAGCGCGACCCTACATATGCGGAGGTGCATCTCGATATGCCTAGGAGGTGGATGGAGCTTGACATACCTGCTAAGGTTCACTACCAACGGAAATACGAAGACGCACAAGAGAAGTATCTGGCCGATGTCAAAGTATACGAAGCGAAGCTGGCACTCGCTGCTGAGAAGCAACGAGCTGCAGCACGTGCGGCCGACAATGCACAAAATAGCAGGAGTGCTGAAAGGCGAATCGCACAACTGGAAGAGGTACTCTCGGAACGCTACAAGGGCGAGGCGCCAAGTGTTGCGCCTATAGAACCCGGCGTGTATGGCAGTGACGGCTCGCTGAACTGGACCGAGCAAGGTGCCCAGCCTCGACCCATCAATCACGACGACCTCAAAATGCTCTTCACAGCTGACGCTGGCACCAAGATCCTCGAATCTGGGAAATCGGAACTCATGAAGCGACTGGAAGGCTATGAACCTCCACCACCCCCAGATCCAAACCTTCCAGCCAGCAGGAACCCTGATGGAGTTTACACGAGACCTCAAAGGACCGACATGGTGGGCAATCCCATTGAACGCACGCGCACTATGAGTCGCAGCCCGCCACGTCTTCATCCTTCAGATCCTCGACTACCTCCAAGTCAGCCGAAGCCACGGCTACGAAGTGCACTACTCGACTCGGAAACTTTTGATGAGGAGAGCTTGACATCGGACAGTGAAGAGGAAGAGGAGGAATCTGAGGAGGAAGTAGATGAAGAAGAGGAGTATCCGGGCTCCACTGAAGACGGTCGGGGCCTCTTGACTGACGTTCCTCTAATTCTTGGACCGAGTGAGATCGAAGTTCTGCCTATGATCGTCATGAGCGGCATAGTGCCGCCTGCGAATCAGCTCGCCCAATGCAAGACGCAGCAAGAGCGCAATGCGCTGATTAACATGCACACAGTAAGATGCCATCTGCTGCTGGCGCAAGACAACGGCCGTAACCTCCTTCGCGAGCTTCTCATATTCGTGGCAGCTTGGGATCTTAGGGAGGAAGAGCTGTATTTCAAGTTCATGGTGAAGATCATGGAAGCGATTTTGCAAAATGGCTTGATGCCGTACGCATACCACGCCTTCCGAGACCGGTCTCGCAGCAAGGATATTATCTCACCCGCACAGGCTGTGATCATGAAGCTGCTGACCAACATCTTCCGCGCACGCAGCGAAGGAAACAAAGCTGCAGCTGCCGCCGACTTGTCAACACCCGTACCAATGGTCGATGTCGAGACTCTTCTGACTCTGCGTTCGGACACACCTCTCCCTCCCAACGTGCCACAAAGAGTGGATCTGCACATCCTCAACTTTATCTTCACCGAGTTCCGACAACATATCATACCACAAACGTGCGCCCTCATCTTCTTGCAAGGCCAAATCCACATGGGACGTGCTTCACCCGAAGACTTCCCATTGAACCTTTGGGACATGGAGAGGATGTATGAAGGAGTCTACCAGTATCTAGAGTTCTTTGCTGTACTCACTGAGGAGGGAGTCTGGAAAGAGATTCTAGGCGGTTGGGAGATTGCATCGGAGCTCGTGACCTTGCTTCGAGAGTTGGAAGGTGGCATTCCAAAGATGGGCGCGGCCAGCATGATGCAGCCGATCCCTACCCGGAGAGTGAGCGCACCAGCCGGTCATGTGCCTCAGAGATCTTCTTCGGCGGACGCTCGTGTGCCTAGTCAGCCCGCACAAAGCCCGGCCCCGGTTGCAGTCGAAAGACCCTTCGACGTCGACATGCCCGACCCAACTCTGCCTCCACTCCCACTACCGGTACCCCCACCACAACCACAGTCTCAAATCTTCGAAGCTGAGACACCACTCGCCTACCCCGAAGATGCCCAAGACGAGCCTTCCGACTTCGAATGGCGCAACCTCAAAAAACTCACCGTCCTAGTCCTCTCCTCCCTCATCTGGAAAAACCGCATGGTCCAAGACCAAGTCCGCGACTACGGCGGCCTCGAAGCCCTAGTCGGCTGCTGCCGTCACGACGAGCACAACCCCTACATCCGCGAACACGCAATCATGTGCCTCCGCTTCGCCGTCGAAGGCTGCGACGAGAACGCCGGCGTCATCAAGAAAATGGCGGGCGTGCGCCACCTCCAAGGCGGCGCAGTCACCCTCGGCGCAATCGAAGACGTCCCCCGCGAAGTCCTCGACACCAACGGCTATGAGACCTTCATGGATGGCCGCGGCCAAGTCGGTCTGCGCCGCAAAGAACCCCAGAATATTCACGGTACTACCGGCTACGGCGCTTCGAACAGCGGATTCCCGTCTGCTTCGGCTGTGGCGACGGGTGCTGGTGTTAGTAAACCTCGGATCCCGACGACGAAGACTACGGCGGAGAAGGCGGCGGAGCTCATGCAGAATGCGCTGAGGGATTTGCCGTTGGGAGATAAGCTGGTGACGGATAAGCAGAAGAATGAGGCGCTTGCGAAGCTGGATAGGGCGTTTGAGAGTACGGAGAGGGTGCTTAGTGGGGTTAAGGGTATGGGACGGGGGAAGTGAGAATGGGTCTGTTTGCGCTGAATAGGAGAAACAAACGGATTGGATGGAGGGAACTACGGCCACCTAGGAAGCCATTGGCTTTTATTTTATATCTTGCTGTCTTGTTGGAATAGGTTTTGGAATGATACCCCGTTTGCTTTCCACCTTGTCCTCAGTTGGATGAGTGCCATTTTTCTCAGTATACAAATCAACGGAAGCACAACCAAAAAGAACGGCTTCCCAAGTTTAGGTTCTCAGGCACATCACTACATGTGTTAGACACGGAGGCATAGAAGAGCTGGCGTCATTTGCCACATAAGGCTGAGATTGGAGATCTTGCTAAGGTTCGCAAGGTGTGCCTCAATGCTGTCCAATGTCGACCAACCGGTCGGCCACTTTTCCAAGTCCTGGCCTATCGATAGACAGGATATCACCTCTTCGACTTGTCGTCTGTGACGGTGTTGTGGTGACGCGCGGCAATTTCTTCCTCCAAACAAGACTGACAGGTCAGTGTTGTACCAACAAAGCGGAGGCTTATCTCCTGCATGCACATGTATACCTCCTACTGGAGAGGACCGTTCATCACGTCCATACCGTAACGGGCGATATCAAGCGCTCAGCTACGGAGCTCCGGTCAGCCACTGCTGACTAACGGACGTCCTGCCATCTGATTGGATTGTCTAGGAAGGCTGAGTTTATGTACACTACTCTATTGATCCTACGGGGCAGTGTCTGGTATGCAGGGCCTTTGAACACAAATCTTTGACAAAGACGTGGAACCTTTTAAGAATTGTCATTCTTTCACAGCCTACCTGCTGAAAGGTCCTAAGCCTCTGGCCGGTGACGATACAAACCTTGCCATGGAGGGGATATAATGCTCGTCCGTTCTGCTGTTCAGTGGAATCGAGCCGAACACAAACATACCAAACATTCGAAAGACGCAACGCAACGAGCTGTATTCTTCCTGTATCTAACCTTCTTCTCATATTCTCATAGCAATGGCATCTGCATCATCATACGGCGAGATTTCTGGCACCCACGAGAGTCCCACTGGCTCTCATACCAACTCGATCGAGATGCTCACGGCCAACGATCAACACAATCACCATCCAATGGCACAAGAACCGATGGCTAGCGAAGTCCTGTCGCACTCCTTGTCACCGAGCGATCCTGATAATCCGATGGCTTGGCCTATACACCGCAAGCTTTACGTTTCGCTGTGTGGCTACGTTTGTGCTGCTTCTGTGTAAGTGCCTATAATAACTTCTGGTGCTCCATGAGGACCGTGGCTAAAACTTCAGCAGGGCATTCGGCATCACCTGCTACACCGCAGGACTCCAACCGATCGTAAAAGAATTCGACATTAGCATGACCCAGGCCATCCTAGGCATGTCCCTTTATCTCTTCGGAATAACATTCGCCCCGATATGGACGCCGCATGCCACGGAAAGAACCGGCCGCTCCCTGGTCTATCTCTGCAGCCTCCCAATCTGCGGCATTTTCCTCGTCGGAGCCGGCGTCGCTCGCACTTTTGCAGGCGTGGCAATCTGTCGGTTCTTCGCGGGATTTGCCGGAGGCCCATGTCTGGTCTTGATCGAAGGAACTTTCGCTGATATCTGGAGCGCCGAGACGACCAACACCTACTACGCATTCCTCGGGACTGCGGCGTACATCGGCGCTGCGTGCGGACCACTCGCTGGAGGGTACGTTGTTACCGCCTATTGTTGGAGATGGACGCAGTACCTGAGCTGCATCGTCATCGCAGCCTCCTTCCTCTTCGCAATCGGAATGCCCGAGACCTACCAGCGAGAGATCCCTCGCCGTCGCGCTCGTCGCGCAGGGAAACCGTTCCACCAAGAGCCAGCGCAAAGCGGAGTCACGATTCCGCAGATGCTGCGGGTGACGGTCCTGGATCCTGTGAGGATGGTGTTCACTGAGCCGATCGTTGCGTTGGCTTCAGCCATGCTGATCTTTAATTTTGCGGTTGTCTTCCAGTGGTTTATCACTGTCCCTGTCGTGCTATCTTCGGTTTATGGTTTTGATCTGGAGCGTGTTGGTCTAGCGTTTACAACTGCGATTGCTGGTGCCGTTCTAGCCGCCGTTTGCAACATCGCTATCGAGCAGATCTCCACGGGCATGTTAATGAAGAATCGCGGGATGACGATGGCTCAGGTCTTGGAGTATCGTCTTGTACCTGCCATGCTCGGTCAGTTTCTGGTCACGGCTTCGCTTTTCTGGATCGGTAAGCACAAATAAAGAAAGAGATGTAACAATGATACGATCGAACAACCTGACTGACACTTCCTACAGGCTGGACCGCCACACCGCAAACAGCATTCCAAATCCCAGTGATCGGGACCGCTGTCTACGTTTGGGGCAACGCCATGATCATCTTCTCCGTGATCCCATACCTCTTCGACGCATATCCCCCGGCTGCGACACTTTCGGCCTTGACAGCAGCGGCGTGTGGACGTATCTTCTTCGCGGGAGCGCTGGTGCTCGTCATTGTTCAAGACTTCATGGGTATTGGGGGCGCTTGGGCGCTTTCAATATTTGGCTTCATCTCGATCGCGCTGTGGCCGGCTCCTTTCGTGCTGTTTAGATATGGTAAAGGTTGGAGGGAGAAGAGCAAGTTTGTGAGGCGCAATGGGTCCATTCAGGCTGTGTAGACTTAGGACGGAGGAGCTGCGGGTAGCGAGAGTAGACGCTTGTTGATTCGGAGGATGCGCACGGATCGACGCCCATCAATTTTCAAAGCTGTTGGTCACCTCCGAGGGTGTTATCGACAGGCCTGGCTTCTAACTTGGCTAAAATTACCATGAGATACTCTTTGAGCGTAGGTCGTATCTCAAAAAACTAGTGTGCTAGGACATTACAATTTAGACTATTGAACGGTTGCGCTTGCCACTGAGATTGTGTCAAAATTAGCTATCGATCCCAACTCCCGGAATACTGATGCCACCGTAGATCGACGATGAGACCATGATGCTCACCGTCGAGATGCATATTGCCGCTAATCAAGCTGTACGCAAACTCGTGCGCAAGAACTGCGTCGCAGCCACTTGACAAGATCCAAGAACCAGAGAGCTTGGTCTCGGGTGCTCCTAAAGTTTAGAATCGAGCCTTGTCGATGCACGGCCTTCCCGAAACTTGCGAATGCTGTCTTGATGTTAGCTCTGCCTTGAAACGATAAGTTGCACCCGCACCACTTACGCCACCTCATCAGCCTCCTCAAACAGAACATCCTTTGCACCATCCCACAGAACCAAATTCCCAAGCTTCTTGAGATTCTCATTTCCCTCCGTGATAGTAAGGAAATGATTTGCCGCCAAGCTCCCCATCCTACTCGCGAACGAAACACCACCATAGCAAAACAAGATCTCAGTCTCAGAAAATCCACCCGGATAGAACAAGATCTGGCCGGGTCCGCAGTGGGTGGTGTGGTTCTCGAAACTCACGCCGAGCTGCTCTTCGCCGAGCGGAATCCATAGACCTTCGCCGCTCCAGCGGACGTGGATGAGCTTTTGGCGATAGGGCAGGAGGTTCTTGAACATTGCGGTTGTTTTGGGCGCATCGTGTTCGAAAGACGCGAGGAATTGGTAGGGACCTGCTGTGATTAGGACTTGGGACGGTTGAGTCATGTTGGCGAAAGATTCTGCTTTAGTTGGAAATGAGAATACAGAGACTGTAGTATTGAGATGTCCGAATGAAGGAGGTGTTTTATCCAAATGATGCTTCAAAGTTAGTATGCTCGCTGGCTCAAAGGTACCAAACACAGATCAAGGGCGACATTGACTCAATCTTGCCAAGTACATGTATACCGAATTCTGCCGGCATAATATAATTGGCTTTTGGAGGGCCAAGAAGGCCAAGATAAGGTATCGTCGAGGCGTCTGAGCGTCGGTGGAGGCCGATCTTATCAATAGAAGACTCTGCTTGCGACTTAAGACGCATCTGATTTTTGGTGCAATGGAGCAGGGCAACGGGATGATCAAGTGGTTTGGTGTTAGTCCAAATCCAGGTTTGAAGATCTTGATGGAGGATGGTTCGAGAAAGCGATGACGCAATTCTCGCTCGCCGATGACCCTCCTTCCCTTTGCGTTGACCATCTTTCTTGCCAGACTCATTCAATCGCACAACTACCAGGTAAAGCGAAGAGAAGAATCTATATCTAGATACACAAAGATGCCATCAAATGCGAGCAGAACACACGTCCCGGGGGCATCATCTTTGACATCGGCCAAGCTCGTGGCGGTATCACGACAACTCGTATTGGCGAAACTATTTCTGAGAGCTATGGCATACATATGAGCCCGGACAGATGGTTTTAGATCTATAAGCGCGAGCCTTGAAGGCAGCTGTGGTACAGGGAACGACCGTAAAGATTTGGCATGCTCCAGGTCAGTCATCAGCCACCAGTCGTGGCTCGGGCAAGGCCACTCCATCCATCGAGGAGGTCCACCAATTAAGCAACTTTGAACTGCTCGTAACTAGCCACCCCGACAAACGTCTCGTTCTCACCTGCAAATGATCCCTCCACCGTTCCGATAAATCGATTGTACAGCGGGTTGGGCACCGGCGTTGCGAAAGTTGTTACGTTGACCCTGAACTCTCGACCTTCGACATCTGCAAATATAAGGACGAAGCCATCGGGGACCTCCGAACCGGTGGGTGGCGGATATGTGTCTTCTCCACCCCGGGGTCGTGCTACCACGGTGCTGTCTTCGCAGTTGGCAGTGAGGACTTCGCCGTCTCGAGCCACGTAGCTGCTGAAGTGTTCGGTCCCTTCGGTATCGATCGCATCGAACCAGACGATGCTGTATGGGCCGAGGGATGCGTGGCCCCAGTACCATGACAGGACCGAGTCGTTGAAGAAAGGGCGATCGCCCCAGTTCTGTATGCTGTGAGTGAGAAGTTCCAGAGAGCCGGGGTGCAGAACCACGTACCTTGTCATGATAGCCTGTTCCGGAGAATCTCAGCGCAGTGCCGTTGATTTCGATGTCGACGGTGGCGCGCGCATCAGGTACTGTGTTGACCCAGCCTACATGCGGCAGGATCACCTCACTTCCACCCGCTTCGACGAGGCCGCACGCAAAGTGTGGAGGTGCGCGCTGAGAAATTAGCGTTAGCATGCATGCAGGAAGTTCGCCATTGTTGTCAACACACCTGTTCCAGGCGAAAGGTTCCACGAACGCCGTGTGTCTCCAGGAGATCAAAGCTGGCCGCCCAAGTCCCCGTCTCAACATCCACAGCCCAGTGCCCAACATCGCCCCAATTACCCTGCGAGTGCGTCTCGTCCGCAACAACCACCGCTTCGCTCACAAAATTGTACGTCCGCCATATCGTGCCATTCGGGAAAGTGCCGGCGAGCGTCATCGGGAGCTTGTTCGGAGATTCCAGCAATGTTTGGAATCCGCCGCTTGTGCCATCGTGGAAGACGGCGACGACGGACGAAAGGTCTCCTTCGGCGACGTTGTCGGAGACAATGTCGAAGTACCACCAGTCGAACACAGTGCTGTTGACGTGGTCGATTCGGGGTCCGTCTAGTCCGTAGCCGGGGTAGGTGAATTGTGCAGAAGAGGGACCATCTCCGATGACAGGATATTTGGCTTGCGAGACTGTGATTGCTGGTACGAGTGCAGCCGTGCCTAGTAGGGCCAAGGAGAGCTTATGGATGTTTGAGTGGACGTTCATGTTGGAAGTATTGTTGGGTGCGTAGGGAAGCAGGATGAGGTTGGATAGCAGAGAATGCATCCCGGATTATGCGGCCACACGATATGTCTTTATATAGTTGTACGCCATAGCAGTAAGTCGAGTGTTCATGCATAATGTGTTGTTGTCGCGTTCGAGTTAGGCGGCTCAGCTCCGTGGATTCAGTATTCAGCTCCGCGGGCCCAATGTGCTGCTCCACCATGATCCTGCAGGATTGTGTTTTAGGTCCATGGCAAATGCAACGCTCACCACTGGTTGGTGTTATAGAACAAGCTGGCGAAGCCGTCGATCCAACGTGAGATCTTGTGCTGACACCTTGCATCGATGATTTTGACGTGATCGTTTCGCTCGGAAAAAGTGTCACATGGGAGCAAAGCCAAGCATAATCGGAAGCGTCTTCTGATTTCTCTACTATAGAGGTGAGCGCGTGACCCAGATGACCTTTCTCGCGTGCTCTATCGCTCAGGATATCTCAGAGCCTACCTCCTCAATAATACTTGACATCAACAGTGTACTTGCTCGTACTGAACACAGCATTGTCTCCCATCGTAGGCTCGGTACCCGCTCCAAAGCTCTTCAGGTACTGGGTCGGGGCAACGCCCTGGCTCCCAGTGAGGTACTTCAGGAAGACATTGATGTCACCCTTGAAGCTAGTAATGCTCTTTCCATCCGATGGCAAGAACGAGAAAACGGTCATCTGCCCGTTGGGTCCTTTGAACACGTCCCAGGTCGTGCCAGCGAGCTTGACGCCCTTCGTGAGAGGGACAGGCTTGCCGTCGGCGCCCCATGCGCTGGAGCGAGGTCAGTTCTATTGCTGCAGGAGGAATGGGGAGCTTGAGAGTGGTGCCTACCTTGCAATAGGACCGGCGTTGAAGTTGCCGAGCCAGACCATCAGCTCATACTCCTCCGGGCCATCAGGAGTGCTGCTTGTGAACGCATCGTACGCGACGTTTGTCACCAAATTCTGCCCTGTGTAGCTCCACTTCCACGTCGTATCAATCGACTTGATCTTCGCGATCTGCACGTCCTGAGTGTCCACAACCACATTTGGGTAGGACTTGACGCTATACTGACCACCGGCCCAAGACCAGGCCGAGTGCCAGCTAAGGACGGAGCCGCTGACTTTGTCGAGCGTGGTGCATTGGCTGCCGGATGTCGCGGCGCCCTTGCCCCAGAGGTTGTTGTAAAGAGTGTAAGCGCCGGTCTTGATGGAATCCCAGTCTGGATGGAACGTCAGTTCTTGCTGTCGTAATGAAATGCCAAAGAGCTAGTCGTACCTCCGCACATGGGATCGCCAACAGCACGGCGGTCAACAATAGGAGTAGGCGAAGCCGCCGACAACAAGCCGAGCGACGTGACCACAGCTGTAGTAGTGAGCTTCATTGTGACTGGTGATGATTCTTAGAAATCCGGATTTCCTTGAGGCCAAAGCTGGTCTTGCGGTTCAGGAACAGATTCGATGAGGTCTGCACGCCGCCATGTCGTTCATATATCCTTCAAGAACTTGCTCAAACCAGATACTATCATCGAAATAATTTCTCCGCAATGTTTGGGCATGCGTCTGGCCGAAAGTGGCACATATAGACCGGACGACCATCAATGTAAGATCATTGCCGTTTGACAGCTGCCGGGCCATCCGACTCCGAAGAGCTTTGCGCCGGCCACACCAGGTCCGACATCTTTATCAGGGCCGACACAGCCGTACGCAAGACTTGAAGAAGGGTTTCGTGGAAAATTTATCTGTTGATGCTGCAGGAAGAAAGCAAGTTGGCGGACGTGATGCGGCAAGGTTCAAAAGAGGGAGCGGCGGTCACGGGCCGTGCGCCACAACAGGACGTGGAGACTGCTGGACTACAGTGGCAAAAACGACGAAGACGTTCTCTCCTGCATGACTCCGTCAACATGATCAAGGTGGCGGTTGGTGACCTTTCTGGTTCGAGCTCCGCTATGTTAAACACGGCTCCCATTCACGCGTGTCTGCTAAGCCATACGGATCGTTGACATTGCTTCTTGACACACAATACTCACGTATCATGTACGACATTACATAGTTATCAGCCATCTGCCCATGTGACCTTCGTCTGGTATGAAGTATAGCATTCTCTGATCATACACCAACATGTGTGATATGATAGTCATCTCAAGGGCAAGGTCCCAGTGTTCTTGATCGGTGCCTCGAAGTAGTAGCGCGAATACCACTGAGACTCTCGTGTCAACCTATTAGTATCTCGATAGCATATCGTTTTCTCGTGAGGCCTCGAAACCTTGTGCGATTGTGTGCTATACTTTGCACCACCCGAAGGGGGGGCATTTCAATTGACCAGGCTGGAGCCCAGAACAGTACATCTCCCCATCGGGCTTCACTGCGACCTTGCGACATCGTCTTCCACCATCATCAGTGTACCCTCCCACGTTCCGTTCAGACAAATCAACCGCCAATGACTTCCTCTGTCTCCAAAGTCTCACGCCGACGACCCAAATGCCCGCGAGCAAAACCACTCCCGCCACAGTACCAACAGTGATACCAGCGATCGCTTTCGATCCCAGCGCACGATGTCCGCCTACGATCTCAAACTTATTGGATCTGACATAGTAGGTCGTATTCGGATTCCACTGGCCGTGCTCGTCGACCTCAACGGCATTGAGGAAGAGGTCATAAACCCTGTAAAATAATATATCAGTCAGCCAATGCATATTCCGATAATGGCAATCAGATATTGCACGCACCCATTCTCCATATTTGGGACTTTCCACTCAGAGTATCCGGTGTGGTTTACGTCGATGTTTATGTGGTAATTGACGAACTCGCCGGAGGCCCACGACCCCCTCTCATTGGCACTCCATTGCATCACGTCGAAAGCTATGATTTCCTGGAAACGGGTTAGACTCATGTCATGAGGAGGGGATCGTATACAATGCCGGAGCTCACATATTTACGGTCGCTGAAATACTCCACGTCGTACCATTCTCCGACCTGAACTTCCGATGGAATTTCGCTGATTTTGATGCCTGCGGAAGAGAGCGTGCAGAAGAGAGAGAAAAGGCTAAGGGCACTTGGGATGTTGAAGAGCTTCATGGTTGCAGAACCGTGAGTATGTTCGAGTAAATATTGGTGATCGCTGAAGCACTAGGAGAACTATGTACAATGGTACAAAGATATAACTCAACATGAGAGTTCAATTTAATCCTGTCGCCTACAATGTTGCCGTCTGGTGAGGTCAACGTGTCCCGAGCGGCTGTTAGCGTACTGCAAAACGCCGTGCAAGCTCTTCTGCTATAGATACAATATCAAGACAGTTTTGCGGCTTCATTCGTGCGGTAGCTAGTGGGGAAAGCAATTGGTATACTGTTTTACCCAACCATGCTTGCCCAGTAATATGAAAAGACAATTGACCTTACTGTCTGATCGATTTTGTTGACTCGTATGGCCGGACCTCGAATTCGGTTGCCTGGACAAGATGTGGAGCTGATCCTGCAAGCCATATAGCGCACATTGAACTGATACCACGAGTCAGGCGGACTGCTCAAAATCTTTTGGAACGACGATGTCGGCCGTCGAACATAGAAAGACAGTCATGTTGACGGAGATGTCCTGGCGGCGCAAGGGAGATGAACTCAAACCTTCTCCACACTCGGCCCCTCTTTTGACACGTGCAAGTGCCGGCCTTCTTCAACCCCACCTCGTTCTCTATCGGGAAGGTCGACAACATCATCATGATAATGCTCTAGCAACCACTCCAATCCTGATATAGCCATTTTGTCCTGCTGACCGTAAGTATATCTCTACATCTCTCATCTACACTCCATGGAGAAAGGCCCCGAATCCTCGCTCAAGACTCACTTCAAACCATCCGACTGGCGCAAGCTACAAGCAAGCAATCAGCAACGGCAAGAGCAAGAGAACATGGCGCAAGACTGGAAAAGGACCGCTAAAGACAAGGCCGACCACGTCTTGTCTCTGATCCCTCAAGAATGGCGCATCTCAGACATCCCCTCAGCTGAACAGCAGCGCGACGTAACAGGCGCATACATCCACCAATACCTGGACAAGAAAGAGATCGAGATCACAGAGACCGATGCCGTAGGCGTGGTGGCAAAGACTACAAGTGGACAATGGTCGGCGGTGGAGGTCGCGAAGGCGTTCTGCCATCGTGCTGCAATCGCCCATCAATTGGTCAATTGCTTGCACGAGATCTTCTTCGATCAGGCGATCGCTGAGGCCGAGAAAGCGGATAAGTACTTCAAAGAGAACAAGAAACCGATTGGAGTTCTGCACGGATTGCCTGTCAGTCTCAAGGACCAGTTCCATGTCAAAGGGTGAGTTGCGTGCGCATAGGAGT
>Ga0265797_10006767_pt1 | contig 16020 bp, 18 predicted proteins | sample P2T30metagenome_FD_192433 | JGI IMG/M metagenome (GOLD analysis project Ga0265797, IMG submission 192433) | Plant litter microbial communities from East Loma Ridge, Irvine, California - P2 T30 | ecosystem: Environmental > Terrestrial > Plant litter > Unclassified | place: USA: California... | reverse complement strand
CCCGAAGGATAGACGACCACAATGGTGGTTCGAAGGCTGACAATTGTACGGAGAATGAAGAAGACAAGTTGTTGAGGATTATCGAAGATTTTGCAGGTAGCAAATCGTTCGACTGGTTGATACAGCGAATCCGGGCTTTTGCGTTCAGCAGCCGAGGGATGTCGCTGCTGAACATATCTACGGATTTGTTAGACGCCTTGACAAAATTTCCAAGCAATGTGGAAAGCCCCGGAGCGCTATTCTCAGTGGACGCTGATTTGAAGACCTATCTGGAGGGTAGTTCCGACGGGTGCTCATCTCTCAGAAGTATCATTTGCGTCAATGCCGACGGAGAGCATTATGAGGCAATCACCCTTGACGAATACATGGCGCGAATGTGGCCAATGACAGGAGTTCGATTCCTCGAGATACTACAAGAGTGGATGGAGATTGCAGAGGACAAAGAAAACAAGCATCGATTATATCGTAAGTTGGTCACACGATTCTTTCCACGCATTGCTAATATCGTCAGGTGTGTTCACCACCGGGGAAGTCTCGATAAATTCTTCTGAGTCGCGCGTATCGTTTCACGTCACTGGACCAGCGTATTTGGTTCTGGAAATTGGAGAGCAGCTCGCGTGGCTGGGTTGCATCAGTCGAATGGGAAATCCTCCCAACAAAGTGACTTCTGTGAGACCAGTCCTTCGGCGCCTCTCACACTCGCGCGAGGCGAATCTGGGTCCGACTCCTCTCAATGCGTATACTCCGATCTTCCTCAAAATCAGATTCGTGTCCACGCATACCGACGATCAACACGCATTGGAAGGAATCCTTGGAACGTGTTGGCGCAAGCTGTTTCGGAATATTTGCGTTGCCGATGGATTTCCGGTCAATACTCGATGTGGCAAGACACCTGGTTTGGAGCTTCCTTTCGACATGATGGCCCAGCTGGGTGGTGCTCACCGCGCGACTTATTGGAACGGACAGCTTGCTATCAAAGGCTTCGAAACACTGTTTGTACCAGTCAAGAAGACTGACGCATGCATCTTCTGGCACCTCGTGATGAAACCAAATCATCGCAGGGTTTCCCATAACGCAGCAAAAGATTTCGAGAACATCTGTGAGCAGCCGGTGCATATAGCGGACCTCTTGAACTGCAGACACTTTTTGGGTTGGGTCCCGAAAGCAAGTCAGCATGCTGGTGAGCTCTCCAAACACACGTCGAAGAATTGTCTCACTGACGCTGCAATCAGGCACTGAAGATGGGAATTACGATCAGAGCTCAGACGTTTATCTTGACCCCCCGGGGCGAGGTCTAATCTTAAGCGGCGTCTCTCTCACAATGAGCAAGATCGTGGGCATGGGAGGAACGTTCACTCTAAGCCCAGCACAGAGAGGAATCCGCACTTCAAACCCGAAAGAGTTCTTCGCGGAGGTCGTTGACAAGATGACCAAGATCCACGTCCTTCTGTACGATCACAAGTGCGCAAGGGGTTGGCTCCTCGACGGAGCCAGTGCATTACTACACATCCTACGATTTCATGTAGCCAGCTACAAGCCAATCCAGGACTCTGGTACTTTCGACCTGACTCAATTCTGCTATGCAGATTCCCGGATTGGCTCTGACGCGGCGAAAGATGTGCTATTGAATCCCAAGGCTCAAGACATCGTTCTTCTCATGGAACGCTCAAGGCGCGAGAAAGAGACTATCGAACAAGATGATGTGGATCGGACTCTCAAGACTATCATCGAGACAGACGTGAAGAATTGTCTCTTGAAAGATAGAATACTTGACATGTGGGACGTTTTGGAGCAGATGTACGACAGGTGGAAAGGAAAGAGAGATCAGAACGGTGTCGCGTTGGAAGGGTTTGGAACTAAATTGGAAGGTTGGAAGTTCCAGGACGTCGTCGATCGCGAGCACAGTATCAATCCAGTCGTTGCAGAGCTGGACGACAGTGCAAAAGACTGGATCCGCCTGATTCGGCGCATCGACGCAGTGGTGCTGTTTGGGAATGGCTTCGGCGAACTCATGAGGCCTATGGGCGAACACTGCGTGAACTGGACGTCTGTTCCTCAAAAGAAGTTCTGCTTAGCAGTGCCCATTCCTCAGCTCAGACGGATCGCAAGAAAACACGGAAGGCCTGATGTGACACCAATCAAATTGACTGAAAACGTCTACTGGCACATCACCGAACATCCATTCGAGTGCGAATGCAGGACACACCGAGTCAAGAAAAGGCGAGCGTGTGATCGCAGCCAAGCACTGCAATACACCACGATGCAGCTATCTAAGAGCGTCATGGGCGGCGAGATCCTCAGTGCCGCTGACCACGACAACGGCGCTGTCATTTTCGGTGGAAGGAAGTTGCACAAGTCACTCGGCCAGCCCGGGGATTTCGAAGCCGGCGAGATCATTGAGCAGGCTATTTGCGCCATTCAGCAGTCTGGCAGAAGAGGACAAGATCACGCCGGGACCAGTTTGATGCGAAAGATGCGCAAATTCTTAAGCAAGAAGCTGTGAGGCTGTGAGCTGCAACTCATCCACAGGGTCGCTTCCAGAACAGCATACGAGCACTGGACAAACATCACACGAGGCTCTTCATACTTTGTGTCCACCGGTCCGCGAAAACAAATCCACGAATCGACTCTCGATCGATCGATGGAATGCATGCGGCCTCGCGCCCGCGACTGACTATCATTTCACATTATATTGGCTCGATTGGCAAATCGAAGAAGCTGTTGCCAAAGAAAAACGCATTTCTGCGATTCGTTTGCGTTACTGTCCATCGGCTCGCAGGGTCTGCATCTGCTAGATCACAGTGCATACTACTCGGGATTTCGTTTCTACGTGCTGAAGTCGATGTTACGTTGCTGCATGCCGTTATTCTCCGAATGGGCAACCTTTTTGTCTTCTGATTGAGGTCTCCAAGAGCAACAAGGTAAGCTTGCAGTTTTGATGAGCGGCTGGAAGCGAAGAGAAAGAAGAAGAAAAAATGCGCCTTACATCGAGCCGGATACTATTTCAACAGCTCACGGCCAAAGCATACACACAAAACGGCCCGGTTGTTCGGGCATCAATGGAAGCGAGTTCGCTACCACTAATATAAGCCTATGGGAACAGAAGGCAGAATGTGAAGGAGAGTATTGGCAGGAGGGAGTAAGATGCTTGGATGTCTGCGTCCTGTTACTCGTTCGATGCTTTGCTATCCTGCAGGCCATCGCAGGGACTCTTCACATGCAGGATCTTTTTCGTCCTGCGCGCTGAGGTCAAAGTGACGATTCTCTCGATTCCAATGCAACAAAGCGTGTTTTGCTGTGCTATGTTGCAGTGCTACCGGTGTGGTGTTCGCCTCCGGCTGGCTGGTCGATGACATCGCTTGTGCAGCGGTGCTCATTTCGTATGGTGCATGTACTGAACAAACGGTCGATAGCATCAGCGATGGAAAAATGCATCTACTGATCTCGTTCGAGAGGAAGGCTATGGTGAGACGACCTAGGAATGTCGTTCAGCGAACATCCATGAGGCTGTCTTGTGAGGCGGAAGAGTATACAACCCAATGTGTGTTTTCAACAATGTCAGAATACGGTCTATGGCTATCGTCACAAGTCTCCGTGATGCCCATCTCAGTGGTAGTAGAGACCCAGTCCGGCTCGAGCTCCTCACAAAGTACCATCTTGTACATTGGAGAAATGCGACAGGTCTTCCCACAACCGATGTTGCACATCCCCAACAAACACATATATGCATCACCGGAGTATAAGCTCTCCCCAGGGAAAAGCAAGCCGATCATTGGCAAGACTTGACAGCTCCGTTTCACGACTGTTGCACGACATGGATGCCAAAAACCATGTTTGCCAAGAAGGTTCAAGTGATCGCGTGCGATATTACTTTTCGCTCTTGGTTTGCGACTCCGAGAGCTTGAACACGTGCGCTTGCGGCTTTGCTTTTCTCCTCGGCGTATGTCTCCTTCGCAAGTTGTTCTCATTCGTGGGCATAAAAGTTTCGTGGTGGGTATGCCTGCAGAAGCTTATGCATATTCGGGCGAGATGCAGCTTAATAGATGTACATGGGACATGTCACATGGTAGCAGTCGTGGCAGGCTCGTAGTAGTAGTTGCAGTTGCAGTGCAGTACCTACCCACCGGACTGTCACGGGTCAGGGTGACAGGTCGACAGCTACCTACCTACAGTACTAGTAGTGGTACATACATGTATGTTGTATCCTATAACAGGCATGCGGCGATATCACCGGGCGCAGCAGGCCGATGGTGATTCGAGCAGTTTGGGGCGATTACAAGAGATGGACGGAAAGGTTGCTGTAACGAGGAGGTGTTTGGCTTCTGGTTCCTGGGCGAGAAGGGTCTGAAATAGTAGATCTTGGAAGGGGGAACATGTTCTGGATTTTCATGTTATGACTATCATTATTGTGTTGTGGACCTTTGTGGTGTCGTGTCGTGTTCGGACCCTGTTAATGTTTTATGTGTCTGTGTTTGTGTGCGAGGCGACGAACTGCGATCGGCTCCTTCTCCGGGCGAAGATGGACACCAGAGCGGCGGCTAGCTTAGGGCGAACATGGACGGGTTGAGATGTACAGTACAGCGCCTACGCGTGTAGGCAATAACACAGTTGCTGTTGTTGTTCATCACTTTGTAAAGATAGACTACAGGTCTGGTATTGGAGAAGATGGTGTGTTATCACGCATTCGTGGTGCTCAAAGGCCTCGCCTAGCTGCGTGGCGTTCTTCTGCATGGCGTTTCTTCTGCGTGCGATATCGGCGCATGGTATAGTGTTCTGCTCATTAATCCCACGCGAGGGATGGCAATAATGCAGAGACTTCGATGACTGCACGTGGAAGCAAGCGCGTGACTGAATCTTTGTGAATGTTGTTCGTCGCTGCTGGCCGATAATGCCACGTTGCCACCAGATCATGAGATGAGACGATGGACTGCAGACTACAGCATCATGATGAATCAACAAACCGACTACAGACACGATGGACTGTGAGATGGCGACGACGGCGGACTACTAACATCAGCGATGGATTGCAGTGCGCGGCGTGGCGTGTGAAGATTCGGGCCAGAACAGCCTGACATGCATGCATGCTTTACTGTAGTGGTATTGCGAATGGTGGTGTGTAGAATGCCTCACCTCACCTCGCTCCGGACTGCATGAGTGGTGTTGTGGCCGTGTCATCGATTCGCCGGGCTGTGTCCTGACATGTCTCGTTGGTGTATGCACATGAACAGCCTGTCACACGAATCAGCGGCAGTACGAGTCTACCTCACTAACACCAAAAGCAGTCTAACGCCTTCCATTCTCCTCCATCCTTCACCCCAACCGTGCGGACTCGCAAACGGTTTTTCCCGCAGCTCAAATCCTTGCAGGGGGCTGGGTAGTCCGTCCCGTGTATATGCAACGCGTGCTACTACTGGGCCGATGGCATGCCACGCGATACGATGCGATGCCAGGCGAGGGACGAGGCAAGGCGATGCGATGCGATGGACGGAAGAGGTATTATTGCCTGGCCCCATGCCATGTCATGTCTGTCATGTCACGTCTGCCTGCTAGCACTTTACTGCCTACATAGTGGTACATGCGCACGATACAGTACGTTGCGACTGCTCTGTCTCACCCTCGCCGCCAAAAGCGTCCGCTTGTCTCGTTGGTGCCACCAGGGACTCCTTCTCTTTACTCACCGTATTGTTGACGACACTCGATTACTGTATCGCTGTACTGGATTGCTGTACTCCCACCTTTTCTCTCCACCTCACTATCAACTGAATCCGGTTGTTGTGGCGTCTTCGCGTCTTCGACTTCACCACCAAGCGCAGCCTTTTCCATTCATTAGAGTCTAGACTACCGGCACTACACGGCACTCCCACCATACCCTTTCTTTGTCGGCTACACGACATCGTACTCCTACACTATCCTCGGCAGCACAACATCGCAGTCTGACCTCATCGGCAACACCAACGGCGTAGCCTCCTACGCGCCCCACGGCGTATCAACGTCCATCGGCACAGACCCAATCCTTCGTGTAGCCCAGGTGCTACAACCTCACCATCTACATTAGCTGCTTCGACCTCTGCAGCAAGACCCATTTTTCCAACCCTACGGCTCCTCCATAGTGGTCAACATGGTGTCGCACGTTCTCCGCCAACGTGCAGAGTACGAGGACATGAGGAATGCTTACGAGTCCGGACGTTCCTATCTCTTCTCCTCCGACGCGAGCAGCGACGAGTCCTACCGCCAGCGTACCTCCGACAGCGAGCGCTCATATCAGACTGCCGCCACAGCCTACTCAGATGACAGCCATGTAAAGAGACCGAACATCAGACACCACGAGACATGCCAAGGTAGAATAGAAAGGCCGCCAGTGCACATCTTCCCGGAGAAAGAACAATTCGAGAGTCCGAGTACATCCAGCACTTCGGTGGACACTTATGCCTCGACCGTACCGAGTGAGGAGGCTCTCATCGAAGATCTCGACCATTTCCACCTTCCCGAATACACTGCACAGCATTATGATACCGCCATTCCTGCGACTCCTTCAGATTTCTCTGAGCTCTTCCCATCACATAGGCGGCTTGCCATTCGACACGATGATTCGACACTTGATGGAAACTTCAATCTTCGAATTGACACCGAGGTACATGCGAGTGGACGGAGATGCGACATGACTTTGTTCCACCTCCGCATGCACGATCTGAAAGAACGCCAGTTTTCATTGCGCCGCTATTGTAGAGACTCCGGTCGAGAGGTGTGCCACTCCCTGTTGAAGACCGCAAAACCGAAAGCGGTCCCCGAGAAGCGCCCTGGTTTCCAACGTTCACTAAGCAATGCGCTGAACAACATTCTCCCCAAGTCACCCGAGTCAAGGCCAACAACACTGTCAAGTCTCAAACGAAACGACTCTGGATATGGCTCGATGTACTCCGGCGACTTTGACGACGACGATGAAGACTTCACTCCTGTTCCCGACGAGTCCAAGACTCAAACCCACATGACCCACACCATGAAGCTTGAATTCTCGAATTATGCCCAACTCGACGTCACCCGCGCCGGTGCCAAAGCAAACAAACGATATGAATTCGATTATTGGGGAGTGAGTTACTCCTGGAAACGCATCATTCAAAGAAGACACGACGGCACGCAACAAGTCTCTTTCCACCTCGTCCGAGCCGGCAGCGAAGAAGTCCTCGCCTACATCATCCCAATCTCCCTCTCGCCTTCGGAAGCTTGCGAAGAGGAAGCCAAAGGTGGCTGGATCGCTCCGTGTACCATGTGGATCGCCGACGAGAGAATTGTGCGCAGCCAAAAAGATGTATCGGACGTCGTCGTCTCTGCTGGTCTTATGGCTCTAGTCGACAACACGATCCGCGACCGCTTCCACGCCAAGCAGGAGAAGCCTTCGATCCTTCCCAAAGTCGAGTACGTCGGCCCGAAACGCTTGATCAATGAGATGTTCAGGCCGAACCATCGCTCTCAAAGCTATAAGTCTGAGAGCAGACCATCGACGAGCCACGGTTATCCGGGTCATGCCGCTACTGTCGCTGGGTCGAGGATGAGTAGCTATGGTTCAGGTTCATGATGCGGCAAGGCGGGTGATAAACATGGCACGACAACAAGCCGGAGCCACAGTCACGGCCTTTTCATATATTTTTTTTCTCTTCTCCCTTCTACTGTTTTCTTTTCCAACATACACCTATGAACGGCGCTCGCACACGGGAGAGAGCTAATGCATGGTATGGTTTCGGCAGGTTGTCATCAGCATAGCAGCTAGCATACATGTAGTTGAAATCACAATTGTACTGTGCTTACTATACGCACACACGATGATGCAGGATATCATTTCAAATAGTGTACGATCAGCTCCGTACGCCATTTCCCTCCCTCTCAGTAAACCATATCGCGCCGTGGAGAGAAGAACTTCGTGGTATGTATGTTTGCGTTGGATCGATTATTTCATACAGTAGTACCTAACACTCCCGCCTCGATTTCATTAAGTAGCGCCGCTGAGGGCCACTCTTCAGAGAATGGGAATCTCGTTGAGGGTGGCCTACCTCATGCAGTAATACCGGACACGCTCGTCTAGATTCAGTATGGTAATACCACTGAGAGACACCATTCGAGGGATGCATTTCTCTTCGACGCCCGTTATCTCGTATGGTAATACCTAACGCACTCGCGTACAGTGGAACCTACAGAACCATTGAGAGACAGCAAATTGTACTTTTATCGCCCAAAACAGGCGTCTACACACACCGTAAGTTAAAACAATATAATCATCCACAAAATCGGCATCGTCCCCTCATGCTTTCGTCTCACTCTGTGCGGCAGCACCTGCATCCGTAGACTGCGGCTTCCCGTGAATCCGGTTCCATTCCGCAGCATCAGCAGCATCGTCGGCCTCATCAGCCGTGAATTCTGGAAGCTCTTCGTCCTCATTTTCTTCGGGCAGGACGAGGTTGAGGATCAACGATAGGAAAGCGACCATCGCGAAACCAGTCTCGCAAACGAGCTGTATGGCGTTGAAGAAGCCGATGAGGCCGCTGTTGTCGCCGGAGTAGGTGAAGACGTAGCTGGGCGATGTGTTAGTAAGCTTTGTGCAGTTGGGAGTAGGGAGTCATGGCTTATACGCACTCGAACCAATCTGGCACCAATGTTGCACCAAATCCAACCGCCAAAGACGCTGTGAGGATGAACCTGTTGCGCCTGGTGAAAGGCATCGTCGAGATGATGCGGATACCCGATGCCACGACTGCAGCGAACAAGAAGGTCGTCATGCCACCCAATACAGCGGAAGGGATGGCCACCAGTGCGGCTGCAAACTTGGCGAAGATGCCCATGATGAGCAGCCAGAAACAGGCCGCGTAGCCAGCTTTGCGGTTGGCGCAGCGTGTCAATGCAATCACGCCATTGTTTTGGGCAAATACGGAGACTGTGGTTATAGTGCAGAGACCAGCAAGGACACCGGCCATCCCATCGGCCAAGACACCACCTTGGATGCGAGAGTCGAAGAGGTTACCATCGACTTGCAGACGGGAGACGTCGCAGGTTGCTGTGATGTCGCCTATCGCCTCCATCGCCCTAGTATCACATTGTCAGTCCTGGATCATCGTTTAATCGACTCGAATCATGTAAACGGGCCAACACTTACAGCACAATGTACACCGCCAGCAATGGCAACACTAGTGGCGCATACACACTCAGAGGGAAAGTGTGGACCCAGATGAAGCTCACAGCAGGTGCTGCGTCAATACCAGAGCGGTCGAAGTAACCGCAAGCCGCTGCGATGATGCAGCCCACGAGAAGTCCGACCACGACTGCCGTGCTCTTCATGATCGGAGATCCGAAGCGTTCGCATAAGATGATCGTGAGGAAAACAGAAAATCCAAGTCCTACGAACTCGGCGCTTCCCCATGGTAGAGGCCGGGGTGCGTTAATGTTAGGACACAGCGCAAAGAGACCGGATTCAGGTCGACCGCGGCAATCGTTGGAACCGCCAGCCCAGTTCGCGAATCCAGTTCCGATGAGCTTCACACCGATGAGGAGGACAGTCGGACCAGTGACCAGAGGAGGAAAAATACGCTTCAAGAGCTTAGGTGGCGTGAAGGACATGAGGACTTCGAGCAGGGCGCAGATACACTGGGTACCCAAGATAGCACCGTAGCCTCTGGGGCAGGCAAGTGGGTTGCCGTCGGCGTCCGAAGGGCAGTAGCCATTTGCGTACATTTGTCCGAGAGCGCCGGTGGCAACTGGAATGGTCGCGAAAGAGGTACCAACAACACTGAGGAGGCCGGTACCAAGGTAATAGGGTGTACGGTAGATGTGGAACCGAGAGATCTGGATACAGGACAAGATGCCACTGACGATTAGAGAAGTGCTCACTAGGTAAGCTTGCATCTCTCCGTCCAGGTGTGCGGCCGAGGAGAGGATGATCGGTGGTGTGATGATGCCTGCCAGCATGGCCAGGGAGTGCTGAAAGCCCAAGAGCATGGCGAGGAGCACAGGCATACGAGCGTTGAGACCAAAGAATGGTGCAGCACGGCGCTCTTTCTTGATGAAAGGGATGTTCGGCTTGAACAAGAATGCATAATCATAGTCTCCAACGAGCCCGTCTTTGGTCGTGAAAGCCTTGACTGCACGTCGGAGTTTCTGGCCCAGAGAAGGCTTTTGGGTCGTGTCTGGACCAATGAGATCCGGCGCGTCGTCCTTGACATCGTGTGAGGAAGACATGGCCGAAGATCAACGATATGGTGGCGAATGCGGCTTTGGTTTGGGAATCGGTTCAAGTGGTGGATGCAGCCTAGTAGAAGGCAAGGTCAACCCTCCAGTCGTGTGGCTGATTGTATGCCCAGCGCATAGATTGTTTTCCTGAGGTCCAGTCGCTAGAGTTGATGAGCGAAGAGACGATGACTCGGCCTGGTTGAAGATAGTTGTGCGAGCCGGAACCCTAACTATTAGTACGCTGGGTCTGTCTCCAGATTTCCGAACTTGCTTTTCCAATGGATCGACGCAAGGTAGATACGGCCAGTGCAATTGTCCAGTAGTTTTTGTCGAGTCAAAAAACTGAATGGATATTTGGGTAGCGAATGCAGCCGACTCGCTTAGATAACAAAGTATTGTAGGTATGCACAGCAAGCTCAGACAACAAAAAAAATCAGCGAAACCTTCAAGTATTATATCTGCTTTCCAAACCTCGCTCCTCCCCTACCGAATCTGTCCTCCAAGCAATGGCATCGAGTAAAATCAATCTAGACTTTGGCTTCGGCGGAAAAGCATATCACCACGAGACGTCGATTATCTGTGACAAGGCTACAACGTGTGCAGGAGCTCGCCGACGGGGCGATGTGCGTAACGATAAGATTCTTGGCCTCGTCCAGTCAGGTGTGAGTGGCAGCGAGAGATAACGGAGAACAAGGGAAGCGAGAAGCGAGAACACGCGGAGACGCTTTGCGGGAGCCGCCTTTATGTGTGCTTAGTCAGATAGGGCTCCGCGGCTCTCGGCTCGATCGTGTTGTTGGAGATAACCGTGTATTACTGCATTTGGTGAGAAGAGACGTCGTTATTAGTGTTATATATGGTGCTATGTTAGAACGGCAAGATGCTGTCGACTATCAGAATGCCGTTTTTGTAGTCACATCGAATCATCTCGGTGGTATTGCAGAACTTGAATGATGCGAACGCCTATAGTAGTACTTGGAAACCTTCAAAGCTATATGGAGATATCGTGATGGCAATCCCAGAGGCATGTAACCACTCCAGCCAATACTCGCTCAATCGAAGATGCTACGGCACGGCGCCAATAAACAGAATGAAAGCAACAAAGGCGAAAGATAAGCATATCCGTTAAATTGACGTCAACAACTACAAGAGCGATGCTGCAAAACGGTTGCGGCAAAAACTCGCTTGCTCACATAAAGCTACGAATCGATCCAAAAGAAAAAGCACACACTCCGTTGCTCCGAAGGAAAACAATACATCCTCGCCTCGGCCAGGAAGAGAATCACCACGAACGTCCATCCAGCGTATCCTCCTTCCGGTGTGCCCTGAGGCACATCAAGCGAGTGGAGGCATATTTCTCGACACTGGCTGGCACAGCATCCTGTTGGCACGGTGTGCAGACCCAGTCGAGCCAACAAGCCGACCTCGATCCAATCGAAGCCGTGTTCAAAGCAGCCGCGTTGCACCGCTTTAGCTACTCACCGCCCCGAAGTGCCTTTGCTGAAATTGTTGCAAGTGTGCCGGCTGGGGACCCTGTGGCGTGGCTCTCTGGCCGAAGACTTGCAGAGCACGCTCAGCAGCGTCTTCGCGTGCGTTATTCACATACTGTCCATCGTACCAAAAGCGGGCGTGGACAGTCTGGGTGCCGACGGTAACGGTACAGGACCAAGCGGTACGTCCACCTGAACAGAACAGCGTTAGCAAGTAGTCTATAAGTGTAGAGGAGGCAACGGGCAAGACGGACCACGGCGATCAGAGATGATCTGGTAGTTGGGAGAGAGCGGTGTGCGTGGGCTGACTTGGCGGCAGTAGGCTGGATGACTGGTCAGATCGGGCTCGTTCAAGTTGGGGGTTACGTGGGGGAGACATACAGATCAACTGATCCTGGTACTGCGACTGCGACTGTGCGGCCGGATTGCCAGAGGCAGAGCTGGAAGAAGCAGAGGGCGACGACATCCTGGTTTGCTGTCGAGAAGGGAATGGAAGGGAGAGTCAAGGTACGGTCCGGTCCTTGATGAGAACAGATGGCGCGTGTGATGCGGGCTAGTCTTGAGACTAAGGATCAGAGACGAACAGTGATCTGTGGATCCCGTTCAGGGCAGTAACGAGTGGAGAAAGGGACTGAAGGACAATAGATGTTGCGCGGCCCGAGGAAGTAAAAGACGTGACTGGGAATGATGATCTAGACGAATCTTAGAACGAATCGATTAAGAGATTTTTCTGCGAGGTGAGCATGTAAAGACTTGCAGAAGATGATGAGGAGATAGTTTCCTTAGCTCGAGATGACTTGCTTCAGGCGCTGCATTCTTATAACCCTGGCGTTGCATGGATGTCACAACCCATCGTTTGCTTCGCACGTTCCTGCATCGCTCACACGTTACCCAGTCGACTTCGCTGTTCGTTACGCCCAACGAAGCCCATCAGGGCTGCCAGAGCCACGTCAACGGAAGGACGGAAGACTGCTTGCCAGCTGTCAGCTGCCCGCTGGGGTGTTGCCGAAATATGCAATCACCCAAATCGCATATGAAGCAGGCTGGCTCTCGGGAGACAAATCGTTTGGGACAGGGTGCTACCAGCGTTGCCCGAATCTGTCCCAAATGATTTGTCCCCTGAGAGGCAGAAAGAGAGATCCAGTGCTGCGGCACCAGCGTCGGGCACTTTTTGAGAAGCGTGGAGGGCATGTGCTGGCTGACGACTGGCACAAACAAACCTCGTTTCGTGGGCCAGGTGCTCATCGAGCCTGCGCATGCTTGCGGATAGGTGCAGGGCGTCCGGTATACATCCTTACGACACTCCTCTCGGCACTCTCTGATCGGTGCCGTGCACCCTTGTGCTGATGTGAAAGCAGTTCACGTACGAGGCCCGGCTCGAAATTTGGGCCGCGCCGATGCCAGTCATCATGTTTGAGGGCAGGGTTTGCAACCTTCAAGCAAGTAGTGTTTTGTAACCCACGCAAAGACCAGGGGCCCCACTCAGCTGTCGCCATCAGTGCAAGGACATACGATCTCCCAACTAACACGCACCCACTTGTTCGCATTAGCCTGAAAAACTTCTTGAATCAGTTTGCTGATCGAGGTCTCGAGCGTCGTGGGGCTGCCACGGCTATCCAAGGCGATGTGCAGCTACCCTAGCCACCATGTCAGATCTAACCCGCCGAGAGGTCACTGTTCATGCAAATGAATGGCTCAGGTGCCGGCTGCGCGGCGATTGCGCCAACGCCAGCGCTCCACTCGGATGCATGATTAGCCACGTATGTAACGCGGATGCACGCATGCCTGCCCAGCACCTGATTGTAATGGGTATAGGTAAAGGGCAGCGGAAGATGACAGATCTTTCGAGGCGGTCAACAGGGCCGTCGAGAAACATTGTTTCCAGTGTGCCGCAGCCGTTCTGGGCATCCGAGCAGTGTTTTCGGACAATAGTGGAAAGACCACGTCCGTCCACGTCAAATTCGAACGAACAGCCAGTAAGCGACGTGGGTCATATACCCGGCTCCTGCGAGCGCTCCTGGGGGACAGATAAACCGGGACAAAATCCGACGACGCTGACAACAATTTGTCCCAGTTGAAAACCCACTGAGAGGAGCGTTGCATTGACTGGATGGAGCCGGGGGAGAGGAAGGCCTGTCGCCTGCAAGGTAGTCATCAGATCGTGCTGTGACGGGCCAAGATGCGACGGGTTCTGGCCCTCCGTACATCAGGATGATGCAGAACACGGCAGACTCTGCACCTGCTTGTGAACATGGTAACGTTTGACCGCGGATGCGGGTTCGTTGTTGCATGTCGTGCACACATTTTAACTCGGGGCTCGGGTTCCTGCCGCCTTGACACTCCCGCACCGACCGACCCGAGCCACGCGCCTGGACTCCGAGGGATGCCGGATGTCGACAGGCCAAGTCGTCACGTTACACCTTGTGTCAATCCTCAACAAGCATTCTAGCAAGCAAGCAATCGTCCACGTCAGAAGACGTTTGAGGCGTTGAAGTGTGCGACAGGCCGGGTACACAAGGCCGAGCACGAGGCTCTGCTGTGCAGTCTCTCGGGGGACAGATAGATGGGGACAGGTAAGGGCGATGCTGGTAGTACTCTGTCTCGTTTGATTTGTTCCCTTAGAGGCAAATAGGCTGACCAGACGTGACAGCAACTTCGGTGTCTTCGGTGTCTTTGGTGTAGCGGCACGTCGAATCTGTGCCATACAGACAGTCGCTCCAATAAGCTATTCGTATGTTCTGATACCAACCGTGCAAGAGTGAGTCGAGCACAAAGTGTCAGCTGTTGATATTCACCGAAAAACTCATGTGTGATTATAACGATGACCATCTGAACTGGTACACGACAGGGAGAATTCTGCCACCGACGAGAACGGCGTTTTGGCATGTGTCAATGTGTCACCGATGACTTGAGCGTTGGTTCGTCCTTGCGGTAAACTCCTCTCATCAAAACATGCAGTGGGCATGCTCTCGGGAAAAATAAATTAGCAAGGGCTCCTGCCAGCGTCACCCAAAATATCTCAGTCTATCTGTCCCCCGAGAGGCATGCAGAGCGCTCTGGAAATGATCATCGCCCTGGGTTGAAAAAAAAAGCTTGGGCTTGTTACAGCCAGATACGCGAACTTCAGGGCCTGATGTCAACAGTCGTACAGGACGACGATCAGACGACGTCTTCTGTAGGAAATATTCGAAAGGCAGGAGCTACTATACCTCATCGAGCGTGAAGAATACGATGCTTTGCAACAGTCAAATGAGATGATCGCACTTGGTCGGCCACGGAGCTGTCCTGCACAAGGGCCAGTAGATGATTGTCAGCGGATGGAGAAGGAGTGATCGATCTTCCATAGATTTCGTTCTGTGGTTGGTGATGAAGAGTGGCGCATATACTTCGAAGATGTACTATTGTTATCTTTCATGTCTCTAAACCTCAACACTAACCCTAGAAGCGCTAGAACAGTCTGTCCGTCGAAGCCGACTTCTCGTAGAAAATTATATTGGGACATGTTATGTATGAGATAGCAGTAATCTGTCTTGATTTATCTTTTCCCTGAGCAGAAGATGGTCTGGCCCGCGGACTTCCGAATCTGGCAAGCCGAGAGCCGATGCTCGCAGAGCTCCTCGACCACTTCTCCCACCTCCGAGGCCAGAGGCGCGTACCTCTCATTGTCGAGAAACCCCGCAGCACGCGCATCACTCTTTGCGGTAGACCGCCATCCGTATGAGGTGGAGAGCCAAGGTCTGAGTATATCTCATATCATTCATGTCTTAGTGCTCATCCGCCTGCTTCTCAGTTCAACTACTTTCCTTCTAGCCACATCTCGACTCTCAAGAAAGGACTTGTTACTATACTGCCGACAACACTCTCAGCGAAACCGTTCTTTCAATCGCCCGTGATTTCGAGAAACCGCCATGGCAACCGAGACCCAGACAAGAGCTCCACCGGCAAAGGAGACTTTCCACTTCATCAACAACCCAGCCGACGCGATCAACGACGCTCTCACCGGCCTCACACACCTCAAACCAGACTTGTCCTACAACCAAGAATTCAAGACTATTTACCGCAATGACCTGTCCACTTTTGCCAAAGACCATGTCACAACCATTGGCTTTGCTGGCGGCGGCCACGAGCCCATGTTCGGCGGGTTTGTCGGCCTCAACTACCTGAGTGCCTACGTATCGGGGAATGTGTTCGCCAGCCCGACGGCGGCGCAGATTTTCAATGCAATCAAAATGTGCCAGCCGTAGGGAGGCGAGAAGAGCAAAGGCACGTTGATCGTCTGCGGCAATTACACGGGTGACATCCTGAACGCTGGTTTGGCTAT
>Ga0265797_10006766_pt1 | contig 16024 bp, 13 predicted proteins | sample P2T30metagenome_FD_192433 | JGI IMG/M metagenome (GOLD analysis project Ga0265797, IMG submission 192433) | Plant litter microbial communities from East Loma Ridge, Irvine, California - P2 T30 | ecosystem: Environmental > Terrestrial > Plant litter > Unclassified | place: USA: California... | reverse complement strand
AAGAGTCACACATCACTCCTGTGTACCGTCATGTTCTCTTTGCAGCCCGCTTCCTTGAAGGAGCTTCCTGTGCTGGATCGTAGCCGTGTGGGTGGTTTGCCTCTGGCACTGGATGTAGTAGAAATCCTCCGGGCTTATCCAGACGCGGTCCAAGGTGCAGATTCAATACCTAGCATATAGCTTCGACCATATCAGTAGCGAGCCATACAATGCTAACAAAATGACCTCAGGCATGCGTTGATGGTTTATTGATGGTTAAGGTAGGTATGTTGATGGAGGAATTCTTGTTGCTCTCGCTGCTTGAATTGGTGTCCTCACGCTAGACTTGATTAGGTTGACTTGCTGCATGAATGCCTCAAAATTTAAAGACGCGCCACGCGACGCGGGCCGCAGTTGCAGACTCGACCTCCAATCTTTGATCTCCGTCTTGCTTCCCAACCACCATCATCTATAACACTCAAGAAACACCAGAAAACTACTGGCGATACTCACTGGCCATCGTCTGAATGCCATAACCTGGCAAAATCTCTCTTACCCACCGTGGATCAGCAACCGTACCATGTTCTCGCTCGAACCTGACATTGCACGAACCTGTGAAGATATAAAGCCGAATGGCTGATCAGGATTGGAATGGCCTACCTTATGGCCATTTCGGAAATGCTACATATCAACCGGATGAGCGGATCTGGCAGTTCGAGAAAGAGCCTCATCCACCGAGCATCTTACACCCAATTGGAGACCCGGAAATAGCCGTTCCATCCCCAAGATTTACTCTCTCGGTGGACGACACCAACCGGAGCACGGAGCAACCGAAGATCAAATACGAAAGAGAGACAACGGATCTTGTAAAGCTGGTTCCTACTCTTCAGCCGGTGGCAACGTCTCTGCAGCCACTATTACACGCTTCAGAAGCTGTTGAAGGCGCCTCTGGCCGTCACGATCCTCTACAAGGAATCCTACTGTCCTTTGGTCGCATTTTCGACGCATCGATCCGACGATCGACCCAAGTTGCAGCATTTGTATCTGGCCCGACAGGCAGTGACTTGCGTGTCGTACAGGTGCAGTTGCAAAAACAGGGATGGGACGATAGCAAAGATGTCTGGCTAGAGGTGCCCGCGATCAGTGGCGAAGAAGCCACCTGGAAAAGTGGAGGTGCACCAATCCAACAAGTGCAGTTTGCGCAGCCGCTGGAAAGCGGCGAGAACTTGCTCGCTGTACGGACGACGTCGCGGGTGTTGATCTTCAAGCCTGTGTTGCGCAAAGCTGGACCGAACCGATTGCATCTCAAGCCACTGTTTGAAGTTTCAACCACCGATAATGGTGGCGTACCATATGCTGACGTGGCGTTCAACCCTTGGTTCCCTCGACAATTCGCCGTTGTTGACCAAGCTGCACGCTGGCGTGTTTGGGAGTTCCGAAGCAGAGAGTCTTCCGACGCTTCGTGCGTATATGCCTCCGGGATCGACGAGGAGGTTGCGACCAAGTCTGATCTGAACGACGGATGGGCGCGTCTGACGTGGATTTGCAGCCCAAGTGTTATCCTTGTCGCGACGAGGCGCGCGACAACACTCCATGACATTGCCACTGTTCCTTCAAAACTACAAGATGTCGATGTCGGCATATCGGGGACCTCAAGCTGGGTTCTCGACGTGTTGGGAATACCATCTTCGCCAAACCGCGCTCTTGTGCTGACCACTACACACGTTCACGTCGTCTCTGTCGAGGACAGAAATGGCGAGGTGCGAGCGCGGTCTGTAATGCGCATCCGGCATTTCAAAAGCTCCGAGGACATCACACTACGCCTTGCGCTGTTCCGTGATGATGAAGGTATGTTGTCCGCATGTCACTGTCGCATCGGGCTCACTAACGTTTACTCAGATTTGACTGTCATCCTTCGTTCTGCCATCAGTCCGACTCTTCTATCGTACCGATTGATTCTAGACGATTTGGAGAAGGCAATACTCCATGACCCTATGCAATTTGAGCTCCAACCTCACGGTAACGGCAGTACGAATACTGGCGACATCGTCGATCTCCACTTCCAATCTATTGCAATAGCAGAAAAGCGCTCCACCGATGTCAATGACACGCTTCTGGGACGTCTGCGTGAGGAAGGCTGCCGCTTCGTGATCCTGACAGCTTTCGGAAAGGACTTAGCCATTAGCACCTCACTGCATCTGAGCCATCAACCTGAACAGCGCAAGCTAGACCTGACATCTCTCACATGGAAGAGCAAGCTCCTGGGAACCTCTTCCAAAATCAAAGACAATTTCGTGGTCGACGACGAACCCATTGCAGTGGACACCTTGGAGCTGACACATGCGCCTGTTGCGAAGTATGTCAGAGAACGAAAGCAGCGTGCCGAACGCTTGTTCGGGCAGCAGTGGACCCTCCATTACCAAAGAACGGCTTCCAAGGTTGAGAAGCATGCGATGAAAGTGCACAATGTGGATGATGTTCTCACGCAAACTCAGGAAATGCTTGAGCAGACGCCGGAGCATGGATTCAATCCCATGCGAACTCTTCTCGAAGTCTCCGCTGGTGAGATAACCATGAGCGATCTGGACAGCGCTTCTGCTCAGATTACACGTCTTATTGAGATGGTGCCTCTCCCAAGATCACAGCTTCCTGGCGAAATGGATGACAACGATTACAGCACAAGGATTTTTCTTCGTCCAATCGAAGGCATTCCACTAACCGGACTGCCGTTGACAGACCATGATGCAGGCAGCATCGCCCCTCTATACGACACGATCATCTCCCACTGGATAACGCCACTGCACAGCAAAGTGCCTGGGCGCATTCGACTCGCCAAGGAACAACTCGCACGACGACTCACTGCTGAGCTGACGCTTGCGGGGCATGTATTCTGCGTTGAGGATATTGAGGAACAGCCAGAGAGCCAGCAAGATGCGAAGCCGACACAGGAAAGTCAGAGCTGGGACCTCCCAATGCATCTTGCCTCGAGTCAAGCCTACAACCCGTACGCGTCTCAGCTCCAGTCTCAGTCTCAATCTGTCTTGCCGACTCCTTCTCCGACAGGCACGCCATCGGTAACAACAGCCTCCAGCCGTGCCACAACCTTCTCCTCCGCCGAAGTCTCAAACCTCATGAAGTTCACAACCTTCACCAAATCCACACCTTCCGCACTCCCACGCAACCTGACCAAACTGCTCGCCCACTGGACGCCTGGCACAGACCCAGAGGCCTACGATTGGATCACCACATCCCGCTCCATCTCCCAACGCACGCGCGAGGAAGAAGCCGACTCGCAACTCACTGAGAAGCAGCGTGCGCGCGCCCACCGCAAAGCAGAACGCTACATCCGCCGCCAGCGCAAGGAGGCTGAAGCAAGCCAGATGCAGATGATGGCTAGTAGCCAAATGCCCGAACTGGTTGTTAGTGCCAGCCAGCCGCTGCCGCATCAGTCCACTCGCAAGCCTGCTGCTGCTGCTTCTGCATTTTCCCAACCACAGGGCAAATCAGGCCCGGCCCCTCCGGCTTTTGGTGGTGTGTTGAATAGTAGTCAGCACATGGGACCGGGAGCTGCGAGCCAGGCTGTGCCGGGGAGGTTCGGTGGGAGACCGCCGGTTAAGAAGAAGAGGAAGCAAGGTTTCTAGGCTGATTGTTGGGTTCTCGCTCATGGGTTCGAAGGGGATATGATATGTGTGCATCGCTGGGCATTTGTGCATTACATATGGCTCCTAAAGGATATATACCAATCTTTATTGTACAACTGTCTGACTGCACTGGAATTTTCCCAATGGTTCAATGCCACTTATCATCAATCTCCACTATTCATTCCCAAGTGCAGTCACCGCTCTCGCTGCCCTGGTCCCCTTTCATGGATACGCTCCATACGATGGAGATCCACATGTGGTTGTTCGGTGTGGCTTGAACGCCTGATGACGCCCGAGATCAAGGCACAGGGGGAGGGTGGCTTGGGTGGGTCTCTTGGTGTAATTGTCGAGATTGTGATTGCGTGCGCCACAACGCTAGGGCTGACTACTGCGCTTTGGGTTTCGGAGAGTACTAGCCGATCGCGCGATGAACGAATTGTGCATGGGCAAGATGGGTATTTGGGATACGCGCTGGGGGGTAAAGTTCTTGGGGAAGCGGTATTTGTTTGTGGTTGGAGAGTTGTTGCTAGGGAGGATTGATATACAGTGTTGTTTAGATGTATGGTGTGTGCGGTAGTGATATTTAGGTATATTCTCAGAAAAGACGACGGCGTCATACACTCCACTCGTAGGACAACACTCGTATCAGCCAAGACATTAGATCAACAGTAATCCGGTTCCTTAGACCGCGAGCACCACTAAGCACGTTCGTTTCCCAAACCTTGCATGTGCCCGTGATCTGCTTCAGCTCGAGTATATATGCACGAGGAGATATGCACCTGCGTCTGTGCCACCTCGAAGCCTGTCTCACATAGTCCTTTACGCGTGCTGCTGGCGCGTACCTTCTTAGACTAAACCACCCTCCTCCTCCTCCTTGACTGCAACCAACCCCTTCTCTTTCTTCCACCCACACGCATACATTGACAGATACACACACCGAATACATAGCCTCGCTACCCCTATGCGCCACGACCATCGCGTCTAATCCAGTACTACTCCCACAATGGCAACCGCCGACTACGCGCCAGGCGTCCCGCAAGCCATAGGCGATGGCCTCTTCACATCGGCTGAGCCAATCCAGCCCCTCTCTGGTGTGCCTGTAGAGCAATCTCAACACCCTGTGCCCACAGAAGACAACGGCATCGCGACAAACGGCCACTCGATCCCTACATCCAGTCTCCCTACAGGGCCCTCCAACGAAGTCGCGCCTTCGGCCAATGGCGTTGGCAATGGCCCTCAAATACAGAGCACGAGCGAGGGTCTGGAAGTTGTTTGCGGGCCGCTCCTCAACTACAGACACATGAGTGGAGAAAACACGGACAACCCAATCTGGCATGGCAGTGTGCTCGTTGTGAGCTTGGCAGGCAACATCCCTGGTAAGCTCAGCTTGCAGCAGGCTGGCGCTGGCGCTGGACCGGGTAGCCGAGTTGAAGAGATTCAGGGCATGAAGCTCTACGAAGACGAGAAGAGCGCTTTCTGGCAGTTCTCACTCGCGGTGCCGTTCCTGGAGCAAGAGGCTGAATGGCAGTATATCATTCCTAGCATGAGGACCAAGGATGGCAAGAGCGTCGACAAGCCGACGAGATTCTTCGTGCCTTCCAAAGAGGAGAGCATGCGCATCATGTTCCACTCTTGCAACGGCTTCTCTGTTGGTACCGATGAGGAAGCCTGGTCGGGCCCTGCTCTCTGGAACGATGTTCTGCGTGTTCACGGACAGCGTCCCTTCCATGTCATGATCGGAGGTGGTGACCAGATCTACAACGACAGCGTTCGCGTCAGCGGACCTCTCAAGCCCTGGACTGACATTGGAAACCCTGAGAGGCGTCGCCACTTCCCCTTTGGCGAAGACATGCGCGCGCAGTGCGACGAGTTCTATTTCAACAATTACGTGAAGTGGTACGGCATGGCTCCTTTCTCGACCGCCAACGGCCAGATTCCCCAGTTGAACATCTGGGATGACCACGACATTATCGACGGTTTCGGCTCCTACACCGATCACTTCATGAGAGCGCCCGTTTTCCGTGGCATTGGTGGTGTTGCCCACAAGTACTACATGCTTTTCCAGCACCACTTGCCTCCGCCGGTCAGCACATACACCACGGATGCGCCTCAGACGACTGGCGGACACGCCAAGTCGACTCCGGCAGACCCTACTCAGCTTAACAAGTCGTTTGTTGCGAAGCTCGACCATGAAGACCCCAGCTACATTCTTGGTAAGACGCCAGGCCCATACGTCGAAGAGCGCAGCAGACACATCTTCTGCCAACTTGGCAAGCGCATGGCTTTCTTGGGTATTGACGCGAGAACTGAGCGCACGAGGCACCAAATCAACTACCCCGAGACTTACAAGCAGATCTGGGACCACGTCGATGCCCACGTCACGAAGTCGAATGGCGCAATCCGTCACCTTGTCTTGCTGCTTGGTGTACCCATCGCTTACCCGCGTCTGCAATGGCTTGAGAACATTCTCCGCTCTCCTATCATTGGCCCTCTTCGTTTCCTCAACAAGCGGTTCGGTGTTGCTGGTAGCTTCTTCAACCAGTTTGACGGAGGTGTCGATCTTTTGGATGATTTGGATGACCATTACACTGCTGGCCAGCACAAAAAGGAGCGCAAGGAACTCATCCACAGCCTCCAAGCCCTGTCTAAGAAGCACTCCATGCGTATCACCATTCTCGGTGGTGACGTTCACCTTGCAGCCCTTGGTCGCTTCTACAGCAAGCCGGAGCTGAACATCGCCGCCGAGGCAGATTGGCGCTACATGCCTAACATCGTCTCCTCGGCCATTACCAACAAGCCTCCACCTACCGCGGTGGCTAACCTCCTCGCCAAGCGCAACAAGATCCATCACCTCGATCACGACACCCACGAGACTCTCCTCGAGCTCTTCAACAAGAACCCTGGTGTCGGCGAGCCCGGTGTCAAGCCTAAATCAGCCGACAACAACAAGGCCACCATGCCCAGCAGGAACTACGCCATCATCACCGAATCCCACTCTCACTCCGCCCTCACCAACGGCGCCCAAACAAACGGCGTCCAAAGCGCCAACGGTGTCGACGCCACCACCTTCACCGCCCCGAAGAACCCTCGCGAGCCTCTCCACCCCGGTGAAGTGAACGCAGGCACCGACCACGCCGCCGCCCAGGGCATCACCCGCACCAACCTCGCCGGCGCCGACGGCCTCGACGTCACGATCCGCGTCGAGAAGAACCCCAGCGACCGCGAGGGCCACACCGAAGGCTACGGCTTCTCCATCCCCGCGCTCGACATGGCGGGCTACAAGGCGCAGGGCGAGAAGTGGTAGGCCCGCTCTCGACTGCGACGTCGCTTTGGCGCTTCTAAAGGCGAAAGTGGAGCGTGGAAGCCGAGTGAAAATGCAGGCTGCACTCGTAAGCGATTGCGACACTATCCCTTGGATCAACATGCCCATGACCCACCGTGCCGGAGTTGCAAACGCAAAGGCCGCGGCGATATCTGGCACCACCCGAATTCAAAGGATATCTGGAGCGAGAGTGAAAGCGAGGGTGAGGGCGAAGGCGAGCGTGAGGACGAGAATGAGCGCGGGAACGAGGGTGAGGTTCAGGTCGAGACGACTCCGGCGCCGAAACTCTCATTGTGGAAGCGCTTCAAAAGATGGCACAGCGACCCGACTCGGCCGGAGTTGCTCGCTTGGAGAGGAGCGCAGGGGCGACAGAGAGGTGATGCTTGAAGTTTGCTGTCCGGTCTTTTTTCTTTCTATTTCTTTGTTTGGTTTTTTTTTTCTTTTGGAAGTGGAAGAGGATACCCTTATTTGCTATTTTTTGTGCGTGTTAATGGTCAGTCGGTCTTTGATGGAAACTCGATGACGGTCGTTTTCCTTTTGGAAGTCAGAGGAGAAGAGAAGAGGAATTAATCGTTGTTGACTATCGCTAGAGTTCTTGGTAGTATGTATATTATCCAATCTTTCGCTATCAGGTTGGCGACACAAATTGCTGCTCAAGCTTCACGAATTTGTCTGACAGCCAACTGACCATACGTTTCAATAAGATGACTGCCACTGGGCACTACGAGCGAACCTCAACGATTGCATAGCTCAAAACGAGTCCGCCGACCTGCTGCCTGCTATGATATATCACGCGCCCGCAGCAAGCAGCAAACCGATCGTCAGCCACATTTGTGAGACTTTTCACCCTGACTCTTGAGCACTTGCTTGCTGGTGAATGGCTCACATGGAATGTTTGCTGGTCTGACTGGTGGTAGCAAACGCGTGTCGGACAGACAGGGTATATGTGGCGCTGGTTGCACCGGGTTGGGTTGCACAGTTTCACAGACAACGGAACGAGCTCAAATTTCTGACGATCAGGTTACTCAAAATGTCTGAGCCACAGCAGCCAGAGCGCACAGCAGCAGAGAAACCGCCCAAGCCAAGATATCGTGGTACCGAAGCACGAGTACCGCCTGGGCCAGAGCACGAGGTATGTGTGCTATCACTTTTGCATCGTGAACCTGGGAACAGGCTAATGTTCAACAGGACAAGTTTATTCGGAACGACGCGGTCACCTACATTGGTCCAGACGCCCCACAGCAAGACGGTACAATAACGGACCGCAGGCCCAATACTGCGCAGAGTGGAATGGAATACACCATGAATACGAAAGATGGCAAGCCTTTCCTCCACAACAGATGGATCCCAGGACATGAACTTCGGCACCGAAACCTCGAGGCTGAGCCCTCTGCGTCACCGTCACTGCGAGAACCTTCGCAAGAGCGAAGACCTTCTGCGAAATTTGGACTCTTCGGCTGGCTCAAGCCAAAGCAGTGATGTGGTGGTACTGAGCGGGGCTGTGCGAGGGAGTGTATTGGTTCATGTCATCGGGTCCATTTTCATGCTGGCTGCACTTATGTACCGACTTAGAGGCGCTTCCATGACTACATCCCATCATTTTTATCATATTTGCGGTGAACATGGAGATCCAAGATATCGATGATGCAGAAAAGTCTGCTGGCTCAGACATCGTCTCACGAACAGAGACGACTTGTACTTGGGTTCCAAAGCCAGTAATGCCCGCCGATATCGAATCAGGCATCACGAAAAACAGTATGATCCTCGCTTTCAGGAATGATTGCAGCTTCCTTCATAAATTGCTGACTGGGTGCAAGAAGTGCAGGGCACTCGCTTGCAACGTCTGGTTACCCATTTTACGAACCGCCGGCCTGCTCCTCGTGGCTATCGTGAACCGCTCAAGATTCGATCGCGTAAGTCGCTGCAACCATCGTGAAAAGTAGTTTACACAGCTGGTGATTGACCTGCATCCTTGCTAGTGAAGATTTTGACATGGGCTACCCCAATTTGGCTACGTTCAAGAACAGCACCGAGTGCTTCACACTGTATCGACGTTTTGGCTATTTACAGTCACGTCTCCTGCTCGAGAAGCAAGACGTTTTGCGTGTGTTAGAGCAAAGGCTCGATGAGTTCGATCGCGCGAACATCGCAGACAGCTATACCCGAACACTCAAACCTGACGAGATTGCTCCAAGAGAAGCTCTGCTGAAGGAGATCGAGCATGCTTTCCACTCTTACGGTACCTAGCCTGTCGGAGAAGAAATGGCGCAAGTGCTGATCTCAACGAATAGCCGTCATTCTCAACTCTTGTCAACAGATGCTTGCGACCAATCGTCCTTCCGAATCTGAGTACCGCAGTGTTCGCAATTACCTCGAGACCTACAAGCCGCTCCACAGAACCGAGATGGATTATATCCAGCACAAGCAAGACCTCATCACACTCCGCCCCGGTCGAGATCATGCATGGCTCGATAGGAGCATCGATCATACACTCCACATTCTTGACAAACCCTTCCCCCTCTTGACGGTATGTATCCATGATAATGACATACCGACACCGCCTTTACCAGAAACTCACCATCTTCAAAGCGCATGTTTCGCTCTCCAGTACGTTGAACCTCCGCAAAGTCCTTCGACAATCTCTCACAGCGTGTTTAGGAAGACGCCCTCAAGTCCCGCTCCGAAAGAGAGGTCTACTTTACCCGCACACGCATCGACCTCCTAGCAAGCTCGTTCATCACGATGATGATAACGGCGCTCCTCATCGTTCCAATCTATCTGCTCTACAGCCTTGTGCAGGGCAAAGATGGCAAGCTCGACAGACACACGACGGGGATCTGTATCACGATTCTGATGGTCTGCACGCTACTTTTTTCTGCTGTGCTATCGCTCTTCACGAGGGCGAAGAGGCACGAGATTCTGGGTGCTGCTGCTGCGTATGTTATTGCTCACTCGGTGCGAAATTCCGCGCTTGGTTTGACCTTTGCTGACTGATACAGGTATTGTGCTGTTTTGGTTGTCTTCCTCGGGAATGTCCCTGGTTAGACCGCCGGCGTGTCGCTGAGGTCCTGATCGTCAGCAACAACACGATCGTTCGCTTATAGCGATGCAAAATCAGTCTCGGCCTCGTATTTATTTTGTGCGCTATTCCCAACGCTGCTTGGTGTTGATAACACCCATTGCGCCATAGAAGCGAATGAAAACAATACACCCAGCATTCACTTCGTGAACATGTTACGTGTGAGGCTCTCTGATCATGTTGCTTCCAGCATTCACCAGACCTTACGACACCTGACTGAATACCTACATAATTGCAGCGAACATGAGTGCTCCATCTCTGACAGCAGTTCGCAACACACTGCGACCACCACGAGGCAACCTAAAACAATCCAGGACTCCCACACTACAATCAACGACTTTCAAGCCCAAAGACCAAGAGCAATATGTCTCGCACAACCAACGATTCTGGTCGCCTACGGAGGAACGAGCGCCCTACTTATGACATGCAGGAACTGTCCGACACGGAGACCATCGATCACGAGTATCTTGCCCAGGATACAGAAGTCTCCGACACTGAAACCATCGACCATGAGCCTACAGACCTGGACGACCCACGCTCTGCGTGCCACAAAGTCCTCGAAACCACTGAGCTACTAGAGCACATCATCTCCTTCCTACCCATGAAGAAGATCTTCACCATCCAGCGCGTTTCCAAGCAATGGAGGGATGTCATCGCCACATCTCCCAGCATCGAGGAGAAGATGTTTCTGCGTCTCAAGATCACGCCGAAGGAGACCTGCGAGCCATCCGCGTTGGGCTGGTCGACCAATGGTCTGCAACGCGTCCGACGCCCACCGCCATCACTTCTCACACTTGTGAGCTTGAACCCGGAACTCCGACCCGATCCATTATGCAAGAATCAACGCTTTGGACTGACCTGCGCGGGTCATGGGAGGAGAGTCATGGTCCAGTGGGGACCAACTCCCATCAAACGATGCCACAGTCTCTTCGACACCTACATCTCCGATCCGCCGTGCAAGAATGCCAAACTCAATCTTACAGTTCGCTTCAAGAAACAGGTGCGTGGCGTTGCCGACTCCGACTCAGAGTACCCAATCAAGCTCTGGGTGAGCTATATCACAGCAAGCTCCGACAGCGGACTGACCTTCCAGGATGTCCTGCGCGCAGGCCTTAACGCTCGGGGACAGACAGAATGCAAGGATGATTTCAATTTTCCCAGCAAGTTTGAACACCATAGCAAGAACGGCATCTTTCGCTACAGGACTTTCTCGTGGGCTCCCGACCTCTCGCTGCGGGAAGTCATCGATTCTCTTCCGAAGTATACTAAGATCCCGGAAGTCCTAGATTGTGTGCTATTCGAGCTCAAAATGACTTTGTTGGAAGACATCGCTGCACCTACACCGCAGGAACGTGCGTAACTGCGCCGGTAAAGTGATCCCACATCATTATGACAGGCCGGGCCGAGAGCAGGATGCAGGAAAGGAGCGTGGGAGTGCTGCGCGTGCATCCTGCGCACGAGGGCCGTGCGATCTAAGCGCGTGTCAATCTGTATGCGCTATGCGGCATATCGCGACCTCGCGAGAAATTCGCATTTGGGAAACGCTGCGAACCTGCGCGGAATAGTCGCGAAGCTTATCCGAAGCGAGATGGTCTGGGATTGATATAGTTGAGCAGATAGTGGAGTTACTGTACTGTGCCCTTACCAGCTTCAAAACATTGGGCATCTCAATGGCCATTTCACCATTTGTATCAAGGAGCAGTAGATTATGCCTGAACCAAACACGAGAATGGCATCTTTCTTTTGTTTCATCAAGGCGGCATCGGTTCCGATAAAGAGTCCATGTACGTACTGTACTGTACATGCCTGCCGTGCCATGCGGTCAGAACAAACGCTATCAGATTTGGGGAGTTCCACGAGTCAGTCCGGCGTGGGCAGAATGGCGCGTGCGCGAAGACAGGATTCTGCCTGGGCAGAAAACGGCTCACATTGAATACGGCTTGGTGTCAACAACAAACATGACTGCGTGGCGGTCTTTCCAAAACTCAAAATACCTTCTAATGCGACATCACAAGAGTACTCCATCAATCATCGCAAGCTCCAGAGCGACATCTTTCCCTTCGCCCACGGAGAAGGAAGGTTGAGAGTCAAAAGAAAGAAGAGACCTTCCATCTTCGGCTTCGATGACAGCCGAGTCAAGACCAAGAGGCGGCGGCACATCCTTTGGTGGTGTCGATCTTTTTTCACACGCCGAAGGGCTGGGGAAATGGCACATGCGCGGTAAGGCGGACCCTCAATTTTCCACTGAGGACCTCGCTTCACCACCCAAGCTTTGCGGGTGATGCAATCTGCTGGGAGCTCTTGTATAATTAATGTGGATCGCCGCAACCGGTCTTTTGTCTATACATACATACTCTTGCGTCCTCGAGATCATTGGAATATTTAATTCACGGGTTGCTGCCCTTTTTGACGACCGTGTGACCTTTTGCATTGGCGCAGAACAACACGACTTCTTGGTTTCTTTGGATGGTTACAGCAGCGAGCATAGCATTTGTTCGCCACTCTTGATAGAAAGATCAACAGCCCTTTATCTGGACCATCGTACGCCCACGGAAGAAGCTACCAGGAATACTGCACACACATAATGTCCGTCGACTTTCGAAATGACCCCTACTCATGGGAGGGCCTCACAGGATGGCGATCATACCGCATGGCACGGCCCTTTCGAGGCATGTACTGGGACGTCCGCCGGCGACTACCCTACTACTGGAGCGACATCAAAGACGGCTTCAACTACCGCACCTTCGCCGGCACAGTGCGGATATTCTTCGTCAACCTCCTCCCAGCATTAGCATTCCAGCTCGACATGGAACGGAACACCGACGGATACTTCGGCATCAACGAAGGGCTGTTTTCGTCTGCTCTGGCTGCGGTTGTGTTCAGTTTGTTGTCGGCGCAGCCGCTTACTGTTGTCGGGATTACGGGACTTATCTCGCTGTTCAATTATACTGTTTACGACATTGCTGTCGATCAGGGCGTTGCGGACATTTACCCGCAGTTGATCGCTTGGGTTTCGATCTGGGCGGCGATAACGCATTGGATGGCTTCGATCTTCAACTGGTGCGATTATATGCGATACATTACGGACTTCTCGAGTAACTCGTTTGGTCTGTATGTCGGTATCATCTACATGAGTACGTCGTAACAAACCAAACAATCCAACCTGCAAGACTGACAACCGCAACAGTAAAAGGCGTAGAAGAACTCGTCGACCAATTCAACAGCGGCGGTCTCGCTGGCGGCTATCTCAGCGTCGTAATAGCGCTATGCTACTGGTTCACAGTCTACGCCCTCGAACTAATGGGCAACACCATAATGTTCAAACCTTACATCCGCAAGCTCCTGTCAGACTACGCCTACCCAATCGCCACCATCTTCTGGACCGGCTTCTCACACATCCCCGGCCGGATCAAAGGCACACACCTCCTGCGCGTGCCACATACGCGCGCTTTCTACCCGACCGTCGACCGCAGCTGGCTGGTCGACTTCTGGAACCTGGAAGCGAAGTGGGTGTTCGTTGCGCTGCCCATGGGAATCTTGCTCACACTGCTGTTCTACTACGATCACAACGTCAGCTCGCTCGGCGCGCAAGCGAAACAGTACCCTTTGACGAAACCCGCAGGTTTCCACTGGGACTTCTTCCTACTAGGCTGCACCTGCTTCATCGGCGGCATCATCGGCATCCCCCTACCCAACGGCCTCGTGCCCCAAGCCCCAGTCCACACCGACTCATTGACAGAATACAAAGACCGCCTAATCACCAGCAAAGAAACCGACGACCGCCCTGACGCTCCACAACTCAAAAACAACAAAAAGATCATCGTCGCCGACAACGTCGCCGAGCAACGTGTCTCGCACTTTCTCATGGCCCTCGGCCTCATCGGCACCATGACCGGTCCCTTGCTCGTCGTCCTGCACACGATGCCGCGCGCGCTCTTCTGCGGCGTGTTCTTCGTCGTCGGCTGGGGCAGCATCGAAGGCAACGGCATCGTCGAAAACGCCCTCTACATCGCCCGCGAAACCCGCTTCGTCTCGCCGCAAGAACCCCGACTCACGCTTAAGAAGTCCCGCATCGCCCTGTATATCATGTTCCAGCTACTCGGCGTGGCGTTCAGCGTGGCGATATCCCAGACGATCGGCGCGCTTGGGTTCCCGGTCATTATCGTTTCGCTGATTCCGCTCAGGTGGATTGTTCTCCCTAGGATCTTCACTGAGCATGAGCTGCTTGTTCTCGACGCGCCGACTGCGGATGCGGACGTTGTGCTTGCAAGTATGGGCGGCCGGCCGGAGTTGCCGGAGGTGAGGAGGGCGCGTGAGAAGAGGGAGCAGAGAGGCGAAAGCGGCGAGACCGGAGATGCCAGTGGTGCGAGCTCGGCTTCGAATGCGAGTGGGTTGAGATCGAGGGAGGTGTATGGGAGTAGAGATGAGCAGGAGGAGATGCGCGAGAAAGAGGAGGCGGAGGCGCAGCAGAACGTGCAGACTACGTTGAAGACTGGGCATGCTTGATGATGGGTTGAATGCATAGGCTTAGAATTGCGTGGAGCGTGAGATATTGCGCCTGTTGGAACTTGGAAGACCGGAAGAGCACACGTTTGTGGTCGTCTTGGATGCTGCGCCTCTGCATATTTTGGGGTGTTGATTTATAAATAGCCGGTGGTGATATCTTGATGATTAGCGAGCTCTTCTCAATTTCATTCACACAGGCGGAGTCACACGCTTTCCGGAAACCCTTCAATTGTAATGACATCGAGAGTATGCTGAGAAGTAAAATGTATGTCATTTGCCTCCATGACCTTCGGCGTACCTCTGTACCTTCTATGCCGATACCGCCGTGGTTTATCGCGTGAGCTTCCCGGTTGCCCGTATGAACCGCTTTGCTGCTCGTGCCTGATGTCACGAGCCTCCGAATCCCCAGACCCATGCTCCTTCGCTAAAACGCAGCAATCATAAAATGTTGTAATGCAGATGCCCAGCTTCGTTCCGCTTCACTTCAAGCTTGCGAGCAGCGCAGCCTCCCTCTCTGCGACTTCGAGTGGATCGCCGTAGCGGCCTGTGTCGTAGCAAATGTCAGCAAGACAGCCCTCAATACCGACATATAACATTCTCAAAGTCATACCCTTAACAACAACATCCCTATGCGCCAAAACATCCCACGCCCTGCCCATCTCATCGAAAGCCTTTTTGTTCGTCCACGCGTAGCCTGGCTCGTCCTCGGCTCTGGTCCAGCGGTAGCCGCTGCTTGCGTGCGTTTGCGTGGGCGCGTTGCTTCTGCCGGCGTTGGGCATTGTCTCGACTGCCTCGTCGTCGTCGGCGCCGTTGGAGAGGGAGCCGTGTGGGCGTTTGCCGTTAGAGTTCGCCAGGTTGGCGCCGGAGGCGGAGGTGGGCATGGTGGGTAGTGTTTGCGATTGTGATTGCGATTCGGCGGGACTGAGGAGGGCGGCGGAGGGTGGAGACGAAGTCATGTGGCTGTCTTGTTGGTCGGTGGGAGCTGGTGAGGTGAGTGAGTGAGTGGTTTGTCACGTGGATGGAGAAGTGAATGAGTTGTTTACCTGACATAATTGGCGCGTTTGTGATTTGTGAATAAGTGAAGTGAGGCTAGGCAACCATCCAGGCAGATGTTGATGGTGATGATGTGATAAGTTATCGGTTGGTGTAAAGTGAAAGCCGACAGTCGGCCTTAGGTTGCGAGACCCTCTTTTTTGGTGTGGGGAAATGGGCCTTATTCTTATTGCAAGAATGCCCGAAATACTTGAGCGAGCATCAGCCCCCACGCTCCTTCGACATTCAACATAACAAGACGACTGCATGGCATTGCTGCTGAGAGCTCGATAATAGACTTATAGGACTGGAACTGGATCTTATCTTAGAAACTGGAATCGCTCGAGTCTATTCACACCTACTCTTCCTCATCACTATTCTCTACACAATGAGTAAAGGCGGGGTGCCAGACGCATGGGACGATGACTGGGAGAGGCTCGCGGATGTGAGTGTTCTGTATATGTA
>Ga0265797_10006764_pt1 | contig 16026 bp, 12 predicted proteins | sample P2T30metagenome_FD_192433 | JGI IMG/M metagenome (GOLD analysis project Ga0265797, IMG submission 192433) | Plant litter microbial communities from East Loma Ridge, Irvine, California - P2 T30 | ecosystem: Environmental > Terrestrial > Plant litter > Unclassified | place: USA: California... | reverse complement strand
TTGTTGTGGCCTTTGAGACCTTAATATGGAAAGTCTGCGAATCCTTGTCGGAATTCTGATCAGACACTGCTGTCAGCGAGCATTGAACGTCTTGTGGAATGAAATTGGCGGGGACCGTGCCAGAGATGGTGACTGTGGCGAGATCAAATTGTAGATGACCCGCCAGATTCCCAAGATCGACTGTCACATTCTTATATTTTCCAGGAAATTTTTGTGGTATTATGTAGTTGAAAGGCTCCCCGAGTGTAAGATTAAGGGTTCCAATATCGCCTATAAGGGTCTTTGACTGAATTTTGACGTGGATAGTGTACTCAGCAATGTCTCCGGCTTGATCCTTTGCAGTAATAACAATGTCTTGCGACTTGAGCTCAGCTGGTGCTGTGCCTGAGATCGTAATGGTGTCATTATCCAGAGATAGCCACGATGGTAGTTCCGCAGTCACAGACTGAAGGTCTTTGTCTCTAACGCTTGAACCATCGAGGAAGAGACCCTTTTTCAAATCGTTTATTTGCACGTCCTGTCCTTTGGCTATGCTGATGGATTGGCTGGAAGGCTTGAACACTAGCGTATGCTCGCTGACGACCATCGTAAACGAGACCGAGGAGGCAGAGAAACCAGGGGCTTCAGAAGCGATGAGGACCATCTGTATGTTTTGCGGATAAGTCGTTGCAGGCGTGATACCAACAAAGCTAACTGAAGAAGAATCGAAACTAATCCACGCTGGGAGTGGTGTACGATTCTCCAGCAGCGCAAAGTATGACAATGATACATTATGCGAATCGAATGTATCCGAGGGAAACGATATGTTGAAATGCTTCAACGGTTTGACGGTAACGGTGTTGTGCCTAGATATGTCACCTGCCGCTGACAATGCCGTTGAGACATCATCCTTTGCCGTGGGCTCATCAGCTGCAGAAACAAACAGATGAGATTCCATGCTCGCAACTGCGCCACCTTGCCCAGCTGCATTGATGGTGAAGTTTGCAGTTCCAATATCGCTGGCCTGTGGTGTCCCCAAAAGCGTTCGACTATCGCCATCTAGTAATAGCCATGGCGGGTTTCCAGCCAGTGAATATTGCAGATTTTCAGAATCCGAGGAGAATGTAGTTGGTGCGAATTGGAAGCTGAAAGGTTCCCCAATGCGCGCAACTGGCGGATATTGCAGGCTCAGTGGATAGTTCACCTGCGGAGTCGCACATGCCAGCTGCGGTAGTAAGGCCATGTAAGCGAGAAACCTCGTCATTGCACTATCATCCTCATCAGCATAAATTGGGAAACTGTTTCAATCTTCTTACCGTAAATTCGCCATCAGTACAGGTCCAGAGATTGTTCGATCAGGCGGATGGAGCACCCATACTAAAAGGCCTTCTGCGATGTTCAGCCATCTTTCGGGATTTCAGGAATTCACAGTCGCGGCCATAACGCGTGTTCGCGTCGAAGTGGGGAGAACCTTACATTCTGTCCAGAAAGATAGCTCAAGAATGTGAGAGGATGGTAATGGAGGGGTCACAGCAGTAAGGGAGAACACATGTCACCCCGCCTGTCCTCGCTCCAGAGTACAACTATTGTAGACTCAGCAGCAGTTTCTTGGGTTCGTGGTTTAGTAGCGGCTATAACGGTGATGCATAGTATCTGGTGTGGTGTGGGAGCTCTCCAGCGTCGAGGTGCAAAAACAGAGGACTCATTCTCCGATCGCCAACTCCAGCTTCAAAGCTGTTCGCCCCGGCCCATAATAGTCAGGTCGGCACTCGGATTGCTGAAAGCCACACGACTTGTATAATGCTTGGGCTGGTTGGCGATTCGCGTCTACCCATAAGAAGATGGTATGGCAGCCTCCTTTTTCCATGTGGCGGCGAAGGGAATGGATGAGTGACTTTCCGAGACCTTTCTCCCTCTCTTGCTCAACGACACAAAGCTTGTGAAGCCACGCTATCCTTTTCATCCGTTGGTACACGAGGTATGCGACCAGAGTGTCGGAGTCACTTTCTTTGAAGGCAAGTAACAACCCAATGTTTTTCTTCTTCAGTTCGATGTCGTAGTTGAAATGTTCAATTGCCGGGAAGATCTTTTTCTCGAGTTTCGTTACCTTGTCTGCGATGACCCAACGATTCTTTGGTGGGATATCCGCAAAGTCCTTGATCACAAAGCCAGGCGGGGTATGGAGCAGCTGTGTACTAGTCATGATGTAAACTGTCGTCTCGAGAGCGCTTTTTGTTCTAAACTTTAGTGAGTTTGTATTGCGCCGAAAATGCTCAAATACCGCGGGCAGACCACGAAATTCCCTCTTCGCTAAGCTGGCAAAATGGGTCGGGGTTGGGTTAGGTATACCCAATCCAACCTAAGTCAAATAACTCTGCCAAAACTAGACTCAAACAGGCAATCATAAGTGTGTTCCTAAAACCTACATTAAATGTATAGATGTAGAATTTAAAAAAGAAACTTTATAATTGTTCTATATATGAGCTATCTTCAAACCTAGTTTTTTTAAGCTTAGATCATTGATAACTTAGGTTGGGTTGGGTATACCTAACCCAACCCCGACCCATGTGCCAGCTTAGGTATACGTAGTACTACTAAGCTCTAAGTTCTTACTTAACCCTACTAATTTCTCCACATAGTTGGCAGGCTATATTCAAGACTTTACGATACAATAAAGTTTCTATTTATGCTCCTTACATTTCTTCTTGTGGACAACAGACGACTACTCAGTAATTTAGATCGATTCGTGGCAAGGGACCCTTCATCCTCATCATCGCTTCGTACCTTTCCTCTGCGTCCTCCTTTTCGTCCCAATGAATATCAACCCTGACATAACCATACTCTGGATAACTTCCGTAACTAGTATCAAGGTAATCCACGTATGGTCCAGCTGTCACTCCATTGATCCATTCTCCCGTCTTCGCGTCGATCATGCGGACGTTATCTATTAAGCAGGCTCCCCAGTACATATCCAAGAGGTGGTATCCCCATCTGCGAAGCCCCTCAGTCACCAAAACATCGCACCTCTCCAGCTTCGGAAAATTGGGAATTTCGTGTCGATAATTGTGGAAGAAGAACTCTGATATATCCGGTCCGTTGTCGAACATCAACTCGACCCGCAAGTGTCGTAGTTGCTGCTTCTCTAGGCTGTCTCCTTTAGCTAAGTTGTACATCAAGGTGGCAGGCATTTGTATGACGTCTCTTTCTAGGCATGCCCATATATATCGAGGAGATACACTGAGTTTGAAGGTTTGCTGGTACGCGCAGTACTTGCGAGATTCTCGACATGCTCTCGTAATTGCAGGGGCCGGTGTGGGCGACAAGTAAGGGCTATCGGAATACCGCTTCCGGACTTTGACAACCCGACCCAGTACAGCAGCTGATTACCAAACCTGGATGCGAAGTTCAAGAGGAAGGCGAGGAAAGGGATGAAAAGTTTCGATTGACTCATGCTGCATTTTGTATCGTTGAGTGGTTGATTGCTCATGAGGGTTGAGCGGCTTTCGCCAAAATGTGGCACGGATTAGCTAGTGGGACCTGGTCTGCTAATTGTGCGAGCGAAAGGTCAAAGAGCGTGCTTCGTTGACAGAGACACACAAGGATGTTTATACAATCGTGGCTGGCTCATATGGTGCACGGACACGGTAGCGCGATGAATCGGACCCACTCTACCTAACGCGTCTGTACTCGCATTGCCTCGACTGCCATCAGTCTTACTCAACAAACGTCCCTACCTCTAGTTGAAGCCGCTTATGGAATCGGCGATCTACCTAGGAATAATAGTAAGAATCTTTCATTGGTGATTCACCAATCTGCTCTGAATTACGAATCTCTGGTTGCCTGCAGCATCATGCCTGGAACCAGGAAGCGCCCGTATTCCAACATCGACTTCACACTGAGAAAAGTGTTCAAGAAAGCAGGGTTCAGGTATGCATTTCAATTAGGGATTGATTTTATGCATGTTAAGACTTGGTATAGACCACTACAACGCGAAGTCGTCATGGCTACATTAGAGGGCGAAGATGTCTTTCTCCAAGCTGCTACTTCGTTTGGAAAGAGCTTGTGCTATCAGCTACCCGCAGTTGTTGACTTTGGTAGTAAGTTCAGTGGTATGAAGTCTGGGATCAAAAACTGACATACAAAGTCACCATTGTGATATCACCGTTGCTAGCACTCATGGTAGATGAATCCATGTATATGTCTTAGTCACCATCTCACTGAGGAACAGAACAACCAAGTCGCCTCCATGCGCAACGCCAACATCCGTGTTGAAACAATCAACAGCACCACCCCTCCCGCGGACAGAAACCGAATCCTAGCCGACCTTCAATGTGGCCACCCACTGACCCGCCTCCTCTATGTAACCCCCGAATTCTGTCAAGGCGACAACTTCCGCAAAATCCTACGAGTCATCCACTCCCAGCGTGAACTAGCCCGCATAGCAGTCGATGAAGCCCATTGCGTTAGTGAATGGGGCCACGATTTTCGACCATCGTTCCAGCAACTCTCCTTCTTCAAGACAGAATTTCCGGACGTCCCTGTGATATGTCTAACGGCGACAGCCACGGCACGCGTACGAGACGACATCATCAAAACGCTCGCCTTGGACCCAAAAAAGCTCAAAATGTTCCGCATGAGCACCAGCAGACCAAACCTGCACTATGAAGTACGCTTCAAATCCGACGACCAAGACCACTATGACAACTTCCTCTCTTGGCTCAAATCCACACACGCCCGCCGTGCCGCAGATCCTGAACGCGCTTCTCAGCTCGCCACACAGCAACAGCGTTCAGACAACGTCCCAGGCATCATTTACACACTTTTCCGCAAAGACTGCGAGTCCCTTGCCGCCCGCCTCCGCGCTGACGGTATAGGCGCAAAACCCTACCATGCGGGTCTTTCCATCTCCGAGCGCGCAGACGCCCTATCAGGCTGGGTCGCCAACAAAGCGGGCTACGACGTCGTCGTCGCCACAACAGCGTTCGGAATGGGTATCGACAAAGAAAACGTCCGCTTCGTAGTGCACTGGCAGATCCCCAAGTCCTTCGAGGGCTTCTACCAGGAAGCTGGGCGCGCAGGCAGAGACGGAAAAGCTTCACTATGTATCCTGTACTATGGCCGCGAAGACCGCGATCGCGCGGCTAGCATGATGTCGAGGGATGCGGCACGCCAGCCGAGCAAAGGAGCAGGTGTGCAGGCGCAGCAGCAGCAACTGATGAATCGTGCGAAGAGTTTACAGGCACTTGTGGGGTATTGCGAGGCTACGGATAGGTGTAGGCACAAGCTTATTGCAAAGTATTTCGCGGATGAGGAGAATCCGCCATGTGATTTTGCGTGCGATTGGTGCAAGGATGCAGAGGGTTTGGTGAGGAGGAAGGAGAAGGGGTTGGCAAGTGAGGAGTGGTGTTCTACGCAGCGGGAGATGGGGAGATATGAAATTGATGGGTATGAGTGAAGGACAAGTGGTTAGCAATCTTGTTGGGGGGTTTCGGGAAATGCATTTACAGGCGTTGTGCACATTATAGGGGTTGATCAATCATCTCTGATTGTTGGAATCTGATGGTTTATTCATCATCGTTTCGTTCGTGTATGGCTTCTATCGCCAACTGCGGTGATTCTACTGCATGCCTTCATTTCAGGCATCAACTACCTCATGCACATTCGTAAACCGTGGTCCGTCATCAATCGTAAGGTGGATATGCACCCCGTGACACAATAACTACCGTCTATCCGATGATCAAAGCCGCACTGGGTACCATGCCTGCCTCTTTAAGCGTCATACCAAAGTCGGTGCGTTCGTACGTCTTCTTGGGGAAGTTTGTTGTGAAGGTAGTAACGGTAGTTCCGTCCTGTTCCAACGCATGTGCGACCTCGAAGAGCGTTGTCTCGACCGGGAACGTCTTCATGACCCTTCCGCCAGATGTCTGGAGTGCGAGCCGTGTTTCGGTGTAGGCACTTGCAGGCTTGCTAGTAGTAGGACCCGAAGAAGTAGCCAGAGGAGCTTGTGGTTGTGCAGGAGGAGGAGCCTGTCCCGCCCGCTTTGCTTTTTCAATCTCAGCTTTGCGCTTCCGCTCCTGTTTGTCCGCCTCCAGCTTGGCCAGGACGCGTTTCTTAGCGTCTTCGTCAGCCTTCTTCTCTGCACGCTTGGCGGCAGCCTCCTTGAGGCGCTCCTTCTTCTGCAGCTCCTCCTTGATGTCCTGCGACTCCTTTGTAGCCTTCATGCGGATCTGCTCGTTCCTCTTGCGGTCCTCTTTCTCCTGCTCAGACTCCTTTGCACGCTTCGCAGCCAACTTCTCGCGCAGTTCCTGCAGCCGCTGCTTCTTCTCTTCTTCTGTGAGGGGTGCAATTTCTTCGGTCGATTCACTGAACTGTTCGTGGCCCGTCTTCTCGCCGTGAAATTGAGCTTGGTTGACTGAGCGGAACCTCTTGCCGCATTCGTCGCAAACAAGCGATTTGGCTTCCTCGCCAGGCTTGAGGGCTGGCGGTTCTTCCGAAGCGTCATCGGCGGCGGCGCCTGCTTGCTGTTGCTTGATCTCATCGATGGTCTTGTCTTCGTTGGTCTCCAGCCAGTCAATGGCTGGTTGGAGGCCGCCGGTAGCCTTGACGGCGAGTTCGGCGCGCTCGCGGGGGAAGCCCATGTCGATGAGGGTGTCTAGATCTGAAGAAGCCATGTTGAGTATGGCCTTGTGCTAAGTGTCGGATGCGACAGGTGCCTTGCTCGGTTGTTGTAGGGAAGGTTAGGTGGGTGTTTGCGAATATGTTATATTTGGGTAGAGCGGTAAGCGAAGAGGCAAGGTTTTTGTAGATCTGCGTTTGTGAGGGCCCAGTCTTATACAAGAAGTGGTTGCAGGCGGTAGCGGGTAGCGGGGAATGGAAGCAGGGAGAAGGTGGAACTGGGAACGTGGATCTGCGGGTAAAGGGACTAACGTTTGGAAGAATACAGTTCGGTATCTAAGGCTTGTCAGGGAGATACGCTCCTTCACTGGGCTTACCAATCTTTTTTGTACGGACTGCTAGTTGTAGCTGTCTTGCTGTGAGGAGGCGCTTCCAGAACCAAGAGCGTCACTGGCGCGACTACTTCCAAACCAGCAACGTCATCCCTACCTGCGCATCCGTCTCCCATCCTCCACGCCCGCTCCCCCTACCACCTACGACGACACCAGACAACCCTTCACCGCCTGCGCCTCTGTCGGTGAATCAATTAAACGCTTTATTACACGATACTGCTCCCGTCTATCCTTTGCGAGGTTGTTCGCGACCGTACGCTGTCACGGCGGATCCGTACCTGATTACCAAGACACGACAAACCTCACGACCCCCGTGTGCCCGCCATGTCTGTCGAGCTCGATCCCGTAGAGCTTGGCTTCAAGCGTGAGTTTGGTGTAGTGGCATGTGAAATAACGTGGCGATGCTGACCTGGCAAAGGTCCCTTCCAGCACGAGGTGTCGCAGACGCTCCGCTTGCGGAACCCGCACTCTGACCCGGTTGCCTTCAAGGTGAGCAAACTTCACCTTGTGCCACGATAGGCACTCCTTTTACCTGGGCTCGCAGCTAACAGATTCAAGGTCAAAACCACGGCTCCTAAGCAGTACGACTCGCATTACCCATTCGCTCCCTACCTCGGCTGACGGATATTATAGATACTGTGTGAGGCCAAATAGCGGACGCATCGAGCCTGGCAAAGATGTCGAAGTTCAGAGTACGCATGACCTCCCACGCGCGCACCCCAAGCATGCATGCAGAAAAACTGACGCATGCGCCCAGTCCTCCTACAGGCCATGAAAGAAGACCCGCCGCCAGACGCCAAGTGCCGCGACAAGTTCCTCGTGCAGTCTGTGTTGGTTACAGCCGACAAGGAATTCACCAACGTCGGATCTCTGGTATGTTGATGAGACCTAAGTGAAGCCGTGACTCGCATATCTAACCACATTCTGTAGTGGTCGCACATCGAGCAGACGGCCAAATCTTCAATCCAGGAGAAGAAGATTAGGGTGCTGTTCCTTGCTCCCGATGACGGTCTAAATGCAACGCCTGCAAGGACCAACGGCACAAGCCGCGACTCAATGATGCCATCCCCATCCCCATCCCACGAAGCTGTAACTCCCCAGCGGGGTGTATCCGACGCTTCTGGCCCCGTGTCAGTCCCACAAGATCGTCCCGAGAAGAGCAAGAACTTGGGTGAAATCAAGAACGAAGCCTTTAATCCCGCAACAGGCGGTGGTGTCCAGTCGACCTACCACGCTGCCGCTGCAACCCTCTCCAATGCGATGCCTTCTTCGGGAGATGTCGAGGCCCAGCTTGCTGAGGCCAAGGCGCAAATTGCACGGTTGACGCAGCAGCTTGGTGACGCCAGCGGTCTTCGACAGCGCAAGGGACCACCAGCCCAAGATTCGAAGCAATCCTCGACCACCATGGACACGCGACAAGCCCCAGCTGGCGGTGTGTCTGTTCAGATCACAGCCCTTCTCTGCCTTATCAGCTTCCTCCTTGCCTACTTCCTTTTTTGAACACCATTCCCCTAGTACCGCGTCAGGATTTGCAGTAAAACACGTTGAGCGAGCGATTCCGAACATGAATGTGAGAGAGGTGGGAGAAGGATGACGTTTCAAGCAAGAAGAAGTAGGGTGGTGGCATGAGCAGCGCTGCATGAAACGATTGTTAATTGATTTTGTTAGTTGTGGGTATGTCTTGTTAGGACCTGGGGCTCTTGTTGGCTATGCACATGGGTAAGCCGCTGGGAAAGCATGGGCACATCCACACGCAAGCATCCATGTATCAACAACTACATAATTTGGAGGTCTAACGCATAAGCTTGATTCACTGGCGAACTATCTTCTTGTTTTCTGTATGTATGGTCCTATCTTGCCTATCGCCTAGATAATGTACCGGTTGAGATTACGAGCTTGTAAGGATTATGAACCGGTGGACCGGAGCCCGGGATTGTGGAGTCTCTTTGTTAACGTATATCGTGTCCTTTTTTATGCGCCTAAGTCGGCCCTATCTTTCCTTGGTGCCGATATGACCCTGGAGTGTTGGTCATGTGGGCCTGGAATTCGCCTGTTAGGACGAGGAAATTAGATGACTCTGTAGGTACTTTACGGAGCAAATATTCGAGACCTGCTGGTTCCGATCGGAATCGGAACGTTCCAAGCGCGCGCCCCACCTCCGTCCGCCGGAGGGCATGCGATTATGACTACAATAATTTTGGGCGCGATAAAACGACGTCTGACTCCTCCGTGGTCTTCTTCCTCCTCTATCCTCTTCCCCAGCAAATATGTGCGGTATATTCGCCTGTTATAGGTATGTTTTTTTTCTAGTTTCACGCCTACCTACCCCTCCACGCGACTTTGCGACGCTGCATACAAACACGGTTGATGTCAGAGTGATACTAAAGTGCTTAGACATCCCGATGTACAAAAGTTCAAGCCGACGGCCCTGAAAATGGGCAAGGCGTAAGTTCAGCTCTAAGAAACTGCGATAGTGTTCGATTGACTCATTACGGGCAGTGTCCGACATCGGGGTCCTGATTGGAGTGAGCCACTTGACCGATGCGCCGAGGAGCACGATAACTGAGACTTTGCAGGTGGCAACTGGATCGCAAACGATACCAGTAAGTAGGCTGAGATGGTTGTAGGACGTAAACTGACAGCCTGCAGTCCTGGTCCATGAGCGCTTGAGCATTGTCGGTATCGGTACGTGATCACACGACAGATAAGACGGGATGGAAGCTTACGTTGGGATAGAGTCTGGAGCTCAGCCGCTCGTCAACGACGAGGGGACGGTGTCACTAGCTGTCAACGGCGAAATCTACAACCACCGCATCCTCCGCAAGTCGCTCAAGAAGCCGTACAACTTCAAGACACACTCTGACTGCGAGGTCATCATTCCTCTGGTACGAGAAAAGAACGGATGCAATTTTGGGCAATTACTGATAGATGGCAGTATCTCGAACATGACATTGATGCGCCCCGTAAGTTGGACGGCATGTTCTCGTGGGTCCTGCACGACAAGACTCAAGATCGTGTGATTGCGGCACGAGACCCCATTGGCATCACTACTTTTTATATGGGCAGATCAAGCACTACGCCCGGCGCAGTCTTCTTCGCCTCCGAGCTCAAGTGCCTGCATCCCGTATGCGACAACATTATCTCCTTCCCGCCCGGTCACGTTTACGATTCCAAGACGGATTCCCTTACCCGCTACTACGACCCCAAGTGGCTGGTCGAGCCCGAGAGCATTCCTTCGACACCTGTTGACTACAAAGAACTGAGGCAATCATTGGAGCGGTCAGTGCGGAAGCGTATGATGGCGGAAGTGCCCTTTGGTGTGCTTCTCTCTGGTGGGCTTGACTCGAGTCTGGTGGCTTCGATTGCGCAGCGGGAAACTCTGCGGCTGAACGAGGCGACAAGGAAAAAGGCCTCTGCGTCCTCTGGAACCGCAAGTGAGCAGCAGAACCAACTGGTGGGTATTGACGACTCCAACGAGCTCCAGACGGATCTTCTCCTGGGGCAACTCAACTCCTTCTCCATTGGTCTGCCCAACTCTCCCGATGGCGTTGCGGCGCAAGAAGTGGCCAACTTCCTTGGAACCAAACATCACACGTTTACCTTTACTATCGAGGATGGCCTCAACGCACTCACAGACGTCATCTTCCACCTCGAAACCTTTGACGTGACGACGATTCGTGCCTCAACACCCATGTTCCTGTTGAGTCGAAAGATCAAGGCCATGGGAGTCAAGATGGTGCTTTCTGGAGAAGGCAGTGACGAGATCTTTGGCGGATACTTGTACTTCCACAACGCCCCTGACAAGGCCGCCTTCCACCAAGAATGCATTCGCCGCGTCAAAAACCTGCATCTTGCCGACTGTCTGCGCGCCAACAAGTCGACATCAGCGTGGGGCGTCGAAGCCCGCGTCCCCTTTTTGGACAAGGAGTTCCTCAACACGGCCATGAACATTGACCCGGCTGATAAACTCATCGACCGCGAAAAGGGCCGTATGGAAAAGTACATCCTGCGCAAGGCTTTTGACACGACCGACGAGCCAGACACACAACCCTACTTGCCTGACAAGATCCTCTGGAGACAAAAGGAGCAATTCTCTGACGGCGTGGGCTACGGGTGGATTGACGCGCTCAAGGACACTGCGGAGCTGCATGTTACGGATGAGATGATGAAGAACCCCAAGGCTGAGTGGGGCAGTGATATCCCGGATACCAAGGAGGCGTACTGGTATAGGTGCATGTTTGACGAACACTTTCCTAGCTATTGTGCCGATACCGTCATGCGCTGGACGCCGACATGGAGTAACCAGACGGATCCTTCTGGACGGTGAGTTTGCTTGTTACTTTACTCTTTGCTTTTCCTGCTTCTCAGCTGACAATGTTGCGTTTAGGGCTATTGGCGTTCACGAGCAGAAATACGCTCACGCCAAGTAGATGGGTGGGGAAAACAAACTGGCAGTTCTCACACTCGATAGACTAATACATGGTCTCGGGATCAGTATAGAGGAATGATAGATGAGGTGTGCGCTTTGGTGGTCAAGACATGTTCTAGTATATAAAGAATGTATTGCTTTTCTCTACTTCTCTCTCTCTCTTGTTTCATATCCAAGAAACGGCGTCGTGCGTAACATGATATATCGTCATCAACACAACCCTTTTTGCTTTCCCTCTCTAGAAAAAGGGTATCAAAGACCTAAACGTTGCAAAAAAAAAACTTTTAATGGGAGGGCGATATATAGTCGTGTATATACAGCATGTACAGAGTTTGCAAACGACTAGGTCTCGAGAGCAGAAGACGCATCGCCGTTACCGAAGACGCGGAATTGGATAAAGATGGTTACGTCTTCGACCATGGTGCCGAGGGATCCAATTAGCCAGGGCAGGTTGGTCATGATGTACTCTTTTTCTTGCGAGTGGAAAATGATCTGTGACAATGTCAGTGCGTGTGATTGTAGCAAGATGAAGAATGACTTACGCCAGCGCCATATGTAGCATTGCCTAGCAAGCTCAGCATGAAGAAGAGCAGTGATAGGCCTTCGCAAGACCGTTCGCGCTGGTTCTTGATAATCTGCGGGATGCGCGCCCCGAGGTAGCACACTGCGCTCGCATATCCGAGTATCTGAGCTCCGAGCGGGCTTTCAGATGATTCGCCTGCGTCGCCATGAGTTGGCTGTGGAACCCAGACGCCAGTCTTCCATGCAATAGCCCAGCCTGCAGCACCCACGAGGCAGACACCAACAATGCTGGCCGTGTTCTTGACCCACTCACTCATACCCTCTTCAACATCGGGGATGGCGGGTAGCGAGCTCGCCCTGCGCTTGCGACTCGCCATGGACTCGCGCCTGTGACTCCCGGGCAGGCCAATGTTGCTGCTGTCGCGGCGTCCGAGCAGCGGGGCCTCGACGCTTTCGGTGGAGCGAGTCGATGACTTGCGCTCGCGGCGCGAGTTCTTGGTGTTGTAGTAGACGCATTGCGATATGAGGATGAGGTCGGCAAAGCAAAAGTAGATTGCGAGGGCGATGACAGTGGGCACGAGGCCTGCCCAGAGTGCGCCGGCGAGGTTGGTGACGTCGCCAATGAACCAGACTGCGAGAAAGGCGAGCGAGATGCCATCTGCAGAGCCTGATTTGTAGTTTTCAATGAGTTGGGGGACCTGTGGGGGTATTGGTCAGTGTATGAATGGATGGCTGGCGAATAAACGGCTGGTCGCGTGCGCGCGCCCATGGAGCTCAGCCAGCCTCATGTTGAAGGACTGCAGCGATGCGGCTGCATGTGTCGACCAAGGCCCATAGACGGTGCTGGACTGCGAGTACGTACCAAGAGAAAGATCCACGATGCCAGCGAGATGGAGCCGAAGACGCCCGACAGCGCTTCGTGGCTGGTCAGCGGCAGCGCATGCAACATGGCGGCGGTGAAGATGGGGTTGCCAACGCGTCGTGGCTGTGGTAATGCAACAGATGCAGCAGAGTAACAATTTGTCGGACAGCGATCTTCAACGTACAAGGGCGTGCAGGAATGGCAGGCAGAAGATGACGCAGGTCCAGACGGGGACGGTGCCTGTGCAAGGCTACTGGCGCCGGCGGGCCAATGACGGATGCGGACGGAATTACAAGGCTGAGCAGCAGCAGCGAATCATGCACAGCAGACACGCGGCAAGCACAGCAGCAGAGGGCAGGCACGATGGACGATGGACGGTTACAAAGGGAAGGCGCGACAGACGTCTGACAAACAAGCAAAACATGCGACTTTGCCGTCAACGTCGCCGTCAAGGCTCGCCGTCTTATCTACTGGCCGCGCATTGCTTCTGGCGCAGAATTTTCACTCGCAGCCTCGGGACTGCTTAGCAACGCGATTGCAGACAGCCAGGCCAGGGTCTTTGATTTTAGTTGGGGCGCCCGCCAGAGACGGGGGCCTGGAGCGTGCAACGCGGCAACGGGGCAGCTAATTATGGCTCGGGTCACGAGTGAGCGTCTTTCTCTACCCACCCGCACGCTCATAGGTTCCCGACAACCACCCTCTCCGCCAAAGCCGCTGACCGTTCGCTTTTCTCCTATTCTTGTCTATTTCGCCTTCGCTCGTTTGCCGTCCACCTCGACCGTTGCACCACTCACCACACCATCCACACGCCATCTCCACCCGACTCCCCTTAATCACCAGCACCCGCAAGACGCTGAAACGCGTGCCAGTGTAAAAGTGCGACTGGATCCCGTCTAGCCCACGCCTGCCCTCTGCGCCTCGACTGACAAACCACCAAACATGTTGCCAAAGGCCTGGTTTTCCGGTGCCGTTGTTGCCCTGGCCGCCGTGTCTTCGGCTTTTACCTTGGACGACATTCGCATCGACGGCATTAACCACTACCTGCACCACGGCAAGCGACAGCAGGCCGAGGGCACTGGTGCCTCGTCGTCGCCCCCCGCGCCGGCCACGTCGTCGCCTGCACCGCCGCCAGCGAGCTCACAGGCTCCTCCACCAGCCTCATCAGCGCCGCCAGCGACCTCCAACCCTCCTCCCCAGTCCCAGGCCCCACCCGCAACCAGCCAGAACAACCCAGCGCCATCAGAACCCACATCCGAAGCCCCAGCACAGTCGACTCCTGCCCCAGCACCTTCGAACAATGGTGGAAACAACAACAACAATAACAACAACAATAACCCCGCTTCGTCGGCCTCGGAGCCCTCAAATCAGGCTGGTTCCTCGCCGACCCCTACTCGCCCGACGTCGTCCGTAAGAACGACGGCTATTATAAGGACCACACCTCTCGTCTCCACCTCGCTCCAGGAGTACATTACCGTAATCACCACTGTCAGTGCAGGTCAGCAAGTCACTCAGACCTCAACTGGTACCAGGACGCTGGCCACCACCACTGGACAAGCCGTCGTCACCGACCCTCCGACAGCACAGGAGGGCGACAACAACGGAGGAGGGGGCGGTATTAGTGAATCCAACAAGAAGGTCATTGGTGGTGTTGTCGGCGGCATCGGCGGCGCTCTGCTCCTCGGCGGCATCGCCCTCGTCTTCTGGCGTATGAAGAAGCGCCAAGCACGTGTTCAGGAAGACGACGACGATCTCATGGCGGGCACCGGCGCAGCTCTCGGCGACAAACCCCAGAACGGAACCGGGTCTTCGCCCTTCCAGCAAAACCTCGACCAATATCACAACCCCGGTGGACGCCCCAACGCGGCAGCCAACTTCTAGACAAGCCACCACTCTGCGAACAGTACATTGGCCTGCAAGGGCCCGTTACGATATCAACGACGACTCGAGGTGTGATTTTGAGGGGTTTGTGTCTGTGTTGAGCTTGTATATACGCAGGTCCTACAGGAACAGTATGACTGATGGATGAAATTGTGGAAAGAAAAGAGAAAGAAACCCCATCACTCATTATTTATTCCTTTACCCCCTTCCCTCTCTAGCGATGAAGTTGTCAATTGTCGCCACTGTTTAAATCATGATTGTAATTGAGAGACTGAGAGGAAGCATTGCTGCATCTTCATCTCCAGACACCTACCTTTTCTTCAATTTCTAGCGGCAAATTTTTCACTCTTAGCCAGCCATTAGTTTATAGTCACTATACTTATCATACCCCACCATTAAATAGCGTAGCAGCAGCCGCGAACAAAATTGCAAGTCTTGTTCAGAACCAGTTGCCTTGTTAGCTTTTTATGTCTTCATGGCCGCATACTTGGTATCCATGCACATGAACTCGTACCTTGTCCGCTTCCGCCTTCCGCCTCACGGCCAGCGAGCGAACCCTGTTTCCGTTTCCGCAGGATTGTTCTTATTGCCCAAGCTGGTGGTTTGTGCAGCCAGGCAAGCAGGTGGATGGCAGGGGAGGGCTTGTTGCACGACGCGGAGCCGCCGCCGCGCACAGCCGTTTCAGCAGCGTCGCAGCATAGCCAGGCAATGCGGCCCCCGACTTCCCAAAGAAGAGCAAGCAATCACAATGCCAAACAAGTTTGGCGTGAGATTCGGTCTGTTGAGTTGGATCATCTGATGGGTTTGGGGCGTGAGAGGGCGCTTATCAAGCCTGTTTGTGTGGGAACATGTGTTGTGGGAACTGGGGCTGTTCTGTCAGTTGTATACTTATTTCCAAGGCGCCCGATTGTCGCAAACTTGCGACTAGCCTTCCTTGCTGTTGTTGGTTTTTATTTTGTGTATTTGCGCCAGAATCTATCCTGTACTGTTTGAGCAAAGTTGATTTTTGGTTTGGTTGAACAACAAGATCAAGGGCTTGACGCTTTTGTGGCTTGTCAAGTACTCGGGTCGACGTCGTTCTCTTTGCCGCCGCTGCATACGCGAACGAGTGGAAACTTTAATCTTCTTCGAGGCACAGTACCGGTGACTGTTTTCGCTGGACGACCGAAGACGACGACGCGTTTCAGACAGGAGGGAGGAGTAATTTCAGTGCTACCCAGAGACGAAGACGAAGACGACGACGATACAGACGACGACGACGACGACGACAACGACGACGACGACGACGATAATCTAGGCTGGCCTAATATAACAACACTTTTACGACGACATATTCTCTATTACCAAAC